>VTLG01006355.1_pt1 | contig 16637 bp, 27 predicted proteins | sample 4694571 | NCBI WGS metagenome assembly VTLG01 (sample SAMN12604809, study PRJNA352737) | marine metagenome | biome: ENVO:00000447; feature: ENVO:00000209|ENVO:00000569|ENVO:01000036; material: ENVO:00002151; isolation source: viral sequences binned using virsorter ...
CATTTCTTCTCCCCTTCCAAAAGCTGCATATCCATTTCCTTCATCTACACCTGTGTATACTGCAGAACTAGATACTGTAACACTAAAAGCTGACAATATTGGACTTTTGCTTGCTACTTTAATTTCTGATACATCAAGAGCAGCCATATTTACAGATGTTCCACTATAAGCAGTTCCTGAAACAGCACTATTTTCAGTAAGATCAGGCACTCTACCTGAACTTATTGTAGCACTCCATTTATACTGTCCACCATCTGTTCCCATATCTGCATTTATTGTAAAATCAGTACATAGACATCCTTTAAGAACAATGTTTTGAGCATCATTATTATCAGGAGAGTCCAAAACTAAAGTAAATGTTTTATTAGCTTCAGATTCCCCATATTTTCCTACTGTTGGTGATGGCGAAGATGATATTGTAACATCTGCTACAGAGTCAGGTGTTAGTGCATTTCCACAAACACTTTGCAGTAGCATTGCATGACCTCCATCTTTATGCCAAGTTCCAGATAATGATATTTCTACAGCCCTTAAATCATTGTCTTGAAAAAAATCATTAACATGAGCAACTCTGCCTATGCTAGTTCTTACTGAAGCAAATTGATTTACATTTAAAGATGGAAACGAAATCGAATCAACATCTAACTGATAACAAGCATTTAATGTAGGTGCTGTTCCTGTTGTAGCTTCTTCTATTACCCAAGCCTTAAAATCTTTTGGTGAAAATACTGCATTTGCCATTTATTATTCCTCCTCTTTTAATATAGGTTGCTTTTTAATTTTTTTAGCACCTACTGTTTCTACTTTTTCTTTAATAAAATTATTTATTTTATCAAGCTCAACTATCTCTCCTTGTTCAAGAGCCAACCAATCTTTATAACACAAACCAGAATAGTTGTCCATAGAAGATAATCGCTGTCCTTTTTTTAATTTTACTTTCATACTTCTCCTAACTTACATTTCCTAAATATTGACATTTATAATCCCATTCAACAACATAAATATTAGATTCCTCATCTGTGTTTAATTCTGTAGATTCAAATCTGCAATTAAAGGCATTTTCTGTTTGAGAATTTTCATTAGTGTAGCTCATAGAAACATTATCGTGTATCAATGCTTCTATTCTTGATACATACCTAAGCACATGATCTAAGGCTGTTTCTCTTACATTAGCTTCATTAAATATAAATCTAACAGTTATGCTAAATTCTCTTGTTTCAGATGTTGCATTGTAATCTAACAAAACACTACCTGTTGGAATTAATTGAAGTGCTTGATTGACACCTTTAGGTACAATATTGCCTTTATAAACAGGCAATGCACCTTTAAACTCTGCCTCAACTATAGACTCTAACTTGTCTAAAATATTCTTAAAATTGTTTGTAAAAGTTACTGCCATTTTAGTAATTTTCCAAATTTCGTGGTCTGTGGTATTTAGTCAATCCTTTTCCTCCACCTCTTGTCATTTTCACATTGTTCATTGCAGAATTATCTACTTCTTCTTGAAACCCTGCTACTTCTATTTCCCACTCATCATTCGCTGTGGCTGTGCTTGAATCTGTACTGCCACCAAATCTTATTTGCAATCCATAAGCAAGGCTTTGATAATCTCCAGTAATAACTTCTTCATTTACTAGCTGAGTATTTTTCAGTCCAGTACCATCTTTAATAAAAACATTGTATTTAGCAGTTCCTATTGCTCCTGCTGTAGTTGCACTAATTTTAACTTTAATTAAGTCATAATCAACTCCAGAAGCTCTGCCTTTTAAATCTACTGGTCTTACACTTTCTGATGTATAAGTAACATCTCTTATAATTCCTTTTGATGAGTCGCCTGTTGTCTGCCATGATAATGCTGCTCCTCCTTTATTTAGAGAATCTATATTTCCTTGTGCATCTTCCATTAAAGCTGTTGCTATTTCAGATGTTGGATCGTGGCTTGTAATTAAGAATGAAGCAGCTATAAGTGCAGTTGTTCTAACTATAATGTAATCAAAATTACCTGCTTTATCTTTAAATTGTTCTTTAGGCAGATTAGGATCAAGTTTAGCATCTAAATATCTACTAGCATTTGCTGTGATTCTTGTAATCAATGCAGAAAATTCTTCTCCTGATTCTACAAGTTTATCATTCGGATTGCTTGCTGAGTAGTAATAAGTTATATCTTCTGCACTATTATAAAACCATTCTCCCTCGACATTTAGGTCTGTATGGGCAGATTGAGCAGGTCCTAAATCTTCTCCATCAACAAATAGTTGAGTTGTTAATCCACTATTGTGTGCTGCATATTTGTTTGATGATACTTCTGTCCATCCATATAAAGCTCTTTTAGTATCAAATGAATCTACTTGTGGAAATACATCTTTTAATTCTCTATGTGTGCAATATGTTGGTGCTGTTGCCATTATTTACCTCTCATTTTCCTTCTAACTTTTTTTGAATAACTTGCTCTTTGTTTCCCTGCTTTTGTGGCTTTTCTTTTCTTTCTATTTTCATAAGCCTTTTGAGCAGGTGTTAAAGAAGCTCTTACAGATTTAGGCAAATATCTACCTCTTTTACTTTTAGGCTTTTTCTTATCTTTAGGGCTAATATAATCCCACTTCTGTGCAGTCCATTTTTTTAATGATTTTTGAGATTTTTTTAATGCCACTATTTATAACCCCCACCTTTAGCTTTATATTGGCGAGCAAGCATCTGTGCTTTTCTTGCACTCCATTGCCCTGCTCTACCACCTTTGCTTCCTCTTAATATCTTTTGAAACAATCTTTTTCGCATTGTAGGCTTAGTATAATTACCTGCTTTATTTACTGTGCTTTTTCTTTTTTTTCTAGGCATAGACTACCACTTCTTACAAGACCAATATCTTGCTGTTGTTTTGTCTTTAGCTGTAGAGCATTTATGTCTTGCTCTAAATGATTTTCTTCTAGCAGGGCTTGATTTTTTAATTCTCATATTAGGATCGCCAAACATAACTTTCTTTACTTTGTTTCCACTTTTAACAAAGACTTTAAATTTCTTACGACCATAACCTGCTTGTCCTTTGGTAATACGAGATGGCTTATTTAATCTAACTGATTTTCCTTGATATTTTGCCATTTCACTTCCTTTTCCTAACCTTCATTTTTTTCTTTTTTCTTTTCATTTTCTTTTTACCATATGATTTTTTACCATACATAACTAACTCCTCCCCTTTTAATTATAAGCTAAAATTTTAATAGTTGTATTTAATTTTGGATTTACACTTCTTGCACCTATTTGCTGTATTGTGTTTTTTCCACTAGTAGTATTAGCATCTACTCCTCCTGCATGAGCAGAAGAATGTATAACATTTAAAACAAAATTTGCATTAGGAAGTGAAGTAAATCTAATTTCTCCAGTTTCATAATTTATTCTACCAGTACCTGCTCCAAGCAAATTACCTTGCCCATCATCATACATAAAGGCAGATTTGTTAGGAGAAGCATCATAAGTTTCTTTATCATAAACTGTATCATCTGGTAGTTTTGCTGCAACTGATGCTTCTACATCTCCTACTGCAGGAAATCTTCCAACTCCAAAAGGTGTTGTACCAGAAGTTGGTGCAGCTAATACTATTGCAGAAGCTGACAAATGCTGTCCTGAAGTAAACCTTACATCTCCATTTACAATTCCTACAGTAACTCTTTTTTCAAATAAGTTTCCTGATGTATAATATTGAACATTTAAAGCATCTTGTATTTTATTTATAACTCCATTTTTACCACCAAAGTTTGTATTAGAAGAATCAGTTGTAAATGAAAGACTTGCAAATGTTGAACCTCCATCTACTGTTATATTAAAAGCATAAGCAGTAGAGGCAGCTAAACCACTATTAGTATTTGGGGTAATTCCAGACAAACCTATCTCTTGGTAACCTGCTTGATAAAATTTAATACCTACAGAACCTGCTTGAACTCCATCAGATATTGCATCTCCTGTTCTTCCATATCCAAAAAAGTTTTTAGCATGAAAAACACCATTTTTATCAGTCTGTGCAGTAGAGAATTTATCAAAGTCTGCAACCATATTAAAGAATGGTAGCCTAATTGCAACATCATCAGCATGAGTAGCAGCAGTTGAGCCAAATAAACCTCTTTTAATTGTGCAAGTGCTATTAGCTAAATCTGCTCCAGTGCCAACTGCAGTAACTTCACATATTTCATTTTCTATTCTAATCAAATCTCCAACTTTAAAGTATTTAGAATGTCCATTTTCTAAGTTTAATGTAGTGTGTGTAGCATCAGAACCCATAGTTGCTGATGTAGCATGATCTAAGTCTGCACCACTATCTACATACATATTAGAATCAGGTGCTGTGTTTTCTATTGTTGTAGCATTAGCTGCTGAAGCATCTGCATTGTATCCACAAAATCTACCATTTGGAAGATATATAAAATCACCTGCAGGTAAAAGAACAGTAGCATATCTTATATTAGTTGAGCCACCACCCATATCTACTGCATTTGCATCATCCACATTTGAATTATTTTTCCATTCTTGATATGAAAACTGAACCTCTGCAGGAACATCTCCTTCATTATAAATACAAAATGCTTTCAAAGAAGGAACTATAGAAGTGCCTTTTGTTGAATTTACACGAAGAATTGTTATAAATCCATCTGTATTATCTACTTCTTGTGTATTTTCAAATACTTGATTAAAATTTTTGCTTTTACTAAAAGCATTTTGCCCTAAACTTAAATTTACATTAACATTCGCCATTTTTACTCCTCTACCTTAAATGATACTTTACTGTTGCATTAATTGAATAATCTGAATTAGCTGAGTCTTGCCTAAATGCAAAGACTAAAACTTTACCTGCATTTACATCTGCAGATTGAACTGTCATTTGTTGATAATAATTTTGCTCGTGTCCTGCTGATACTATATCTGCACCATCAGCACAAACAACTCCTCCTGATAAATCTCCACTTGTAGCACCAGAAGTTGTTTCTACATCATAACTCATAAGATGACATCTAACTGTATCTCCAGTTGCTGTATCTGCTCCAACCCAAAATATTACTTTGTCTATTGTTATATTATCACATAAATAAAAATAATGACCTATAAATCTATGAGAGTTACTTGTAAATGATTTAGATGTATCAGGATTTGTTCCTGTTCCTATACTTTGTGCCCCTTCATTTACATATACATAAGATATAGGTAGAGCATAATGTGTGTTTGCAGAAAAGTCTGTTTGAGCATTTGTTACTCCAAAATTTAAATATTGTGTATTTACAGTATGTTGCCCTATACCTGCTTTAACAAGATCATTTGTAGAATCAACAGTAACTAAAGCATTACCATCTTTATCAAGTATAACTGTGTTTGTAGTAGAATCTGCAGCAGGCTGTATTTTAGCATTTTGAGTAGATAGATATAAAGATGTACCATCTCCATCTCCACAAGTTATTTGTTTTATAGTGGTTGATAAGCCAGTATTAGAATTACTTGTATGAAGTATATCTTTGTAAACATCTTTTAAAGCACTACCTGTAAAACTTGCCATTATTTACCTTCCTTTTCTTCTTCAGACTCTTTTTTTAAATCTTCTAATTCTTTAATTTTGCCTTTTGTCATAATAAATTCTTGCTCAAGTAAAATTAATCTTTTCTTATATTCTTCAATTCTCTTGTCGTAATTTACCACATTTTCTCCTTAATTAAAAATCTGCCTAGCTAGTTATATCCCACTTAAAAACAACTGTTATGTTTGTATCATAACCACTTGATGGTGTTGTAAGGCTAATTGCATAAATTTTTCCCTTAGTTAGTGGAGCATAATCACTTCCAATAGTAGGGCTAGTTAAATCTAAATCCACAAATGTGTCATCTGCTATATCTACTGCATTAGCTTTTGCAAAAACACGAGTACCAGGTGTTTCTGTTCCATCACTTGACTCCCAAACAGTTAAAGTAAGGTTTCCATCTTGGGCTACTTCACTTCTGTAAATAAACTTTTCTATTGTGCAATTATAGGGTGTAACAAATGATATAAATTCATTATTACTAGCAGTTGATGTTTTTTCAATTATATAACCAGTCATTGGTATATATTGTGAAGTTTGTCCAGCATAAAATCCTATAAACTTTGTTTCATAATGATATTTACCAATACCAATTATATCTGTACCTGCATCATCTGTAAAACACAATTCATTTGGTGATGTGTCGTGTACCCATATTTGCCCAAATCCAGCAGAATCACTTTGAGCATCTGCTTGTTCTTTTAAATTAAAAGATGATTCAGTCATAGTAGCCAAAGTTGTACCAGCTTTTTTAAAATACCATACAGCACTAGCAGAATCCAAAGAAATATATCTACCAGCATCTACATTAAAATCTCTAAAACTATCCATAACAATATCAGTTGAATCTGTTTCTATTTCTAAACTACTTGCAACAATTTTATCTAATGAAGATATTGTTAAATCTCCACTAGAGTAGGTTACATCTGATAAATCATTTAATGCTGAAGCACCACCTGCATTATCATCTACATATTTTTTTGTAGCAACATGATAGTCGGAAGAAGGTGTGTAATTACCTCCATCATCTTTAGCAGTTATATTACCACTTCCTGCATCTAAAATTATATCATTACCTGCATCTAAATTTATATCTGCTTCAGTACCACCACTTGCATCTACAGATTGAAGTAAGCAGTTGCCTCCAAGAACAAACATTCTAACATAATCTTCGTCATTGTCAGTAGAATACCATCTATACTCTCCAGTTTTAGCAGTAAAAGCCATCCTTTCATTAGGAGAGTTTAGTATTCCTCTAAGCAAAGTTTCAAACTCTATTGCCCCTCTAATTATCAAACTATCTTCAGAAAGCTCTAAAATAGATGATTTATCTCCAATTTTAATAGGTTTAGAGTCTGTACTTAAAACAGAATCATCTCCCAAAGAAATTGCATTTTTTCTATTAGGTTCAAATGAACCATCTTTAATAGAATTTAATGATGGGAGTTTGCTTCTTGGCATTATCTCATTCTAACCTTTTCAAATATAGGTTTTAAGATCATATCAAATAACATATCATCATACTTTGTTGGACTAAGTTTTACTATTTTCTCTACTATTGTAAAGCCAAGCAATACCCATTCCCAGTTTGCTGCCATCCATTCCATGTTACTTCTCCTTGTTTTCTAATTTCTTTAATCTTCTATTAATTTTATTTAAATCTTTTTTGGTGAATAGAGGTGGATGAGAATCTACTTTTAAAGCTCCTACATCTTTTTCTAACACCTCTATATACTTCAAAGCCTTGTTTAAGTTTTTCTGAGATTGTTTAAATTTTTTATCTAACTCATTCGGCTTATTAACATAATCATCTATTTTTTTAAGATTATGTTTTCTTTGTATAGCTTTATAAATAGAATCAAATATTAATTTTACAATTAACCCTTGTATCATTGTAAGATACCAACCAAACTAATAGCTACTGTTAGTATAGTAAATAGAGTAAGTCCTATTGTTTTTAACTTAACAATATCATTTTCTGCTCTATTTAATCTACCATTTACTCTTTCTAAATGTTCAAAGTTTGCATCAACTTTTTCTTTAATATAGGCAAGATGAGTCATTACCTCACCTCTATACTCATCAGTATTTTTTGTTTTCATTCCTCTCCTGCATACGAAGGAATTTGTCCTTCAAACCATTGCCAGACAATTCAGCAATGATAGTTACTAAGGTTTTAAAACTATTCTCTATACCTTTTTGCTCTAATTGTTGTTTTTTACTATTATCTATTAGTTTAATAATAATCCCTTCAACACGAGTAAAAGATTCTCTTAATTCTTTTTGAAGCTCATCTTGTATAAACTTGTTTTGTTTTTGTATAAATAGCCAAAATGCTACAGCTACTACTAATGGCACACCATATCTTTCTAATAATTCTAACCAATCCATTTAATATCCCATTAAAATATTATAAATAAACACAATAACATAAATACACAAAAATAATAATCCACCCCATATAACCATCATAATCCAAATTAAAATGATTTGATCAAATGTGCTTAACCTTTTATTACCTCTCCCCATAAACATGTTTTTCCATTTATGATTTGTATAATGTGAACTGTAAATAAACCTCTCTCAAAAAAGTCTACTATAGCAAAAGCATGACTCCAGTTAATTCTTCTATTACCAAGCCACTCATTTGCTTCTGCTGACATATCCTTTAAACATCCAATACTCCAAGCAGATTTTTGACCATCCATATGGGTAGCAGACATTTGTTGTAAGTCGTGCCAATGCCCATACATTATATTGCAACCAAGTTTTCTTAAATGGTTTGCTGTATGATATTGACCTCCATAGTGATGTCCATGATAAAAATTTAATTTTCCAATCTTTAAATACTTACCCATAGGATAATAATCATATCCTCTATCAGCCAAATTAACTGCATTAGCAAAGTTGTATTGAGGGATGTAAGGGTATTTAGAAACTGCAATATTAAGCCAATTATCATGATTCCCTTCTGTTATATATTTTTCCTTACAATTTGCCTTATCAAGGGATTCATCTATCATATCCATTCCCTTGTTTACATCTTTTATATCTTTTTTAAAATCTTTTATAAGAAACTCTAATGGTGGGGCTTTCTTATTTTTAAATTTCCAATGAGAGAAGCCTTCCCATTCACCAACATCTCCCAAATCGACATAAGCATCAGGCTTGACTATTTCTATAGTCTTTTTAAGTACATTTATTGCTTTTTGATCGTGTAGGGGAAAATGCTTATCAGGTGTAACGACAACTCTTTTAATGACTCCAAAGTCTTTGTTTGCCATACATTTCCTCTTAATTCTTTGAAGTAAGTTAATAATTTTTTATGAAAAATAAAAATTAGGCAAGGCTACGAATAATCTCACTAAGCTCTTGACTTCTAGTTGGAGTTTGTTTATGCCAAAGGGAATCGAGCATTTCATCTGCAGCTTCTTCGTATTGTTGTGTTTCTAGGTAATAAATGGTTTTTTTGAACATAGAAAATCCTGCAAGACCTAATTGATAACACATATTAACAACAACATCTTGAACTTCTTGAGGAGAGTCTAAATACCAATCAAATGTATCACAAATTCTGATTTGTAGTTTAGATAATTTTCTCATAAGTATTAAATCTGCAATATCTTCTTCTATTTCTAAGTCTTTTATAGCAAATCCATACCCTATGGTATCAAATCCTTCTGTGCATTTATAAACCCTAGACCTAAAGCCTTCATGCTTTTTAATCTCATTTATAAGATTCATTTTTTTTAATCTTCAAATCCTAAATATATATCCATAGTTCCTGTAGCACCTGTTGAAGCAGGATCGCCTCTCCAAATACCACCGACATAAATTGTATTAGAATTTGCTGCAGGTTGTAAAAGAAGTCCTATATTTGTCTTTGTAATAGCATAAGCTGTTAGTAAATCTCCTTCTGATAAAGTCATTTGGACATTACCACATATTTGTACTGCTTGTGCTTCTGCACCAGTTATATCTACTGCTGCACTACCTGTAGTTGCACCACCCACTAATCCTTGTGCTGCTGTAGGAGCAGTTCCATCTGCATCTGAACCTATGCAAAATACAAGTTCTATAGGAGCTGCAGAATCATCTGCATCTAACATTGCAACACTTTGGAGCATTGTAGCAACACCTTTTTCAGATGAAGCACCTGTAACTGCAGTCCAATCAAAAGCCACATCATTATCGGCATTATCGTCTGCTGTCATTGTAGGTTGAACTTTTACAACTCTTCTGAGATTTCTTTTTATCTCACTCATTATTTTTTCTCCTTTTAGCCTTTTCTTTTTTAGGCTTTGCTTTAGGTTCTTCTAAAACTTTTATATCAAACTTTCCACTTTTATTCCATTGTTCTAATCTTGCCTTTCCTACAAAATATTCTACACCAGTTCTTTTTCCAGATGGTGCACATAAACCTTTAAATTTTACTTTTATATCTTTCATGTGTTCTCCAGTTAATGCAAGGGGAGCATAAGCCCCCCTTACAGATTAATAAGCAAAGTAAGAAATTCTTACCAAGCAGTTGTACCTTCTTCAACAATACCCCAAACTTTAGTTTGGCTAGCATCTTGATTCAAAGCAGAACCATAAATCATATCACCTACCATTTTGTGTGCGATATAATCAATATCGTATTCAGATTCAATAGTTGGCTGTTTGCTAAAAGCATAAGCTAAACCTTGATTATGAACAACGAATCCACCAAGAACATTGCCATTTGTTAATGCACCATCATCAGAATCAACAGCATCATTATGATTTGTTGATGTAATGTTATTAGAAAGAACAACATCCATACCCATAACTGATCCAACTAAACCATTTTGAATGTTAGCTGTATTAGTTTTAGAAATATGAATAAAGTCATCTATTCTAAATAATGAAGCATATAAAGTTGGATTTAAAACTAATGTACACTCATTAAGTGGACAATCATTTTCCATTACAACTTTTGATATGTGTGCTAATGTTAAAGCATCAATAGTTTTTGCAACTGTGTTGCCTGCTATATTGATACACTCAGTAGTTAATGCTAAAGTAGTTTCTAAAGAAGCATCAAATCCTAAAGCCATTTTGTAGCCAATAGAATCTGCATACATAGATAATAAATCACTACTTGACTGAACTTTACCCATATCATCAACCATTGCTGAAGCATAGCTGTGAGTACCTACAGTTATTGCGATTTCATCTTCTGTTGCATTAGTATAATTTACTGGAACATGAGGATCTTTAGTTGCTATATTTGCCACATCAGCTACTGATGGAATATGAACTTTATCTCCACCTGATGCCAATAATGATGAGTAATCAACACCTAAGTTCGCTAAAACTAGATTTTTTTTGAATGAAGCTCTTACTGCTTCTGCCCATAGCTCTGGAATAAATACAGCTAATTCTGTATCAGAAGCATATGAAGCTGCAGGATTTGCTAAACCTGTACTTGTTGCCATTTATCTTCCCTCCTAAAGGAATTAAACTCTCTTTCAACTGCCGAAGCCTTCATTTTGAGAGTTGTTATTTTCTAGCTCCTTTTGGTTTTTTGGTGTACTGACCAACAATATTACTCCAGTTTTCTTTTAAAGATTGTTTATTTTGCCAATCAACTGGTTTATCTGGAATAACATTTCTAGCATTGCCAACAACTTCAGGAGCATTTGGTTTTATGTTATTAATTTTACTTGTTACATATTCAAGAGTATCTAAATCTAATTTAGATAAAGACTCTCTATCTTCTTCAGGATGACTTTCTAAAAGTTTTCCTCGTCTAGTTTCTTCATATTTAGTCCACTTTTCAGAATTAGCAGTTAAACTTTCAACTTGAGAAGAAGCCTTTTCATACAATGTTTTAAATTCTTCTTTCTCTTTTAACTTACTTTCTTCTTGTTGTGTGAACTTTTTTTCTAACTCAGCTAAACGAGCTTCAGCATCCTGAGCCCTTTTGCGATACTTTTTGCTTTCTGCAATATACTGATCATTTGGGCTAGGTTGAGCAGTTTCTTTAGCAGGACTTTCACTAACTGTTTCTGTCGTTGCTTGTGTGTTTTCTTCGGACATACTGTCCTCCTTCTTGTTATAAAAAACATTAATTATGCAAATTTTTGCATATTTTAAGTATATAACTTAAATTAAGTTTAGAAATAATGCAAATTTTTGGTAGATACACAACTAGAATATAAAGAAAAGTGGTTTGAGTACATGGAGTACAAGCCTCACAATGGGCAAAAGAAACTTCATTACCCTACCAAAGATACTGCAAGGTTTTTTGTCATGGTATGTGGAAGAAGGTTTGGTAAAACAACAGCCTCAGCTATGGAAGCAACTTACTATGCTTCTCAGCCCAATAAAAGAATTTGGCTTGTGGGATTGTCTTATGATAAGGCAGACCTTATGTTTAGAGAAATTTGGAGGCTTATGGTTATCGGACATTCAAATGATATTATTAGAGCTTCTGAAAAAGATAGGTTTATAAAGTTTAAATGGGGAACTACTGTTGAAGCAAAGTCAGCAGACAATCCAGATTCGCTTGTAGGAGAAGGATTAGACTTGCTTATAGTAGATGAGGCAGCCAAAGTAAAAAGAAAGATATGGGATATGTATCTTTCACCAACATTATCAGACAGAAAAGGGAAGGCTATATTTATAACCACACCAGAGGGTTTTAACTGGATATACGATTTATATCTTCTTGGTAAAGAAGATGAGCTCTGGGAATCTCATCAAGCACCATCTTGGGATAATCATTTTGCCTTCCCTACTGGTAAAAGCGATCAATTTATCCTTGAAAGAAAAAGGAATATGTCTAAAGAGGTATTTGACCAAGAATATGGAGCTAAATTTACTTCTTTTGCAGGTCGTGTTTATCCTTTTGAAAGAGATTTAGATGTAGGAGAGTTTCCTTACAATCCTAACCTACCTACATATTGCAGTATAGACTTTGGGTATAGGATGCCTGCTGTTGGTTGGTTTCAAATATATAGAGTAGGTGGAATATGGCATATTAATATGATAGACGAAATAATACACAAGACAAATATAAAAACTGACGAACTAGCCTTAAAAATTAAGGCAAAAAGGTATGGTGTCATTAAATATTATGGCGATCCTGCAGGTATGCAAGCTCAAGGACAGTCAGGTATGGGAGATATAGAGATTTTTAAAAAACATGGAATAATAGTTAATACTAAAAGAGATAAAACATCAAGAAACATAGCTTCTGGTGTTTCACATTTAAGAGGTTTTATAGAAAATGCTGTAGGTCAAAGGTTTTTTCATGTTAATAAAAAGTGTGTAGGGATAATGGAAGATTTAGAAAATTATCGCTATCCAGAAGTAAAAGAAGGTCAAGACTTAAAACAAGAGCCATTAAAAGATGGCTATCACGATCATGGTTGCGATATGATTCGTTATTTTTTTATAAACCAGTTTCCAATAAAACAAAGAGAATTTAAAGTGAGGGCAAGATGATACATAGTTCATTTTCAAAAAATCAGACAGTAGATCAAATAATAAAAGAGTCAGTTAAAGATACAAGGCTTAATGTGCAAAAGCAAAGAAGGGAGTGGGTAAGAAAAATGCTTGACTATTATGGTGGTAATTATACCAGTCAGTATATTGAGGGCTACTTTGATTCAGACTCTTTTAGAGAAATACCAACTTACAATGCTAATTTTACAAGAAGGTTTATAAATAAAATGAGCAGAATCTACACAGTTGGAGCAGATAGAAATGTAAATCCACAATATGATATTCTAACAAAAAAGAAAAATGCTAGAATGAAGCATGTTGAGAGAATGACAAGGCTTATGGGAACGATAGCAACACAAGTTATTTATAAAGAGGTGCATGGTGTTCCTTGTTTTGAATATAGACCAATATATTACTTTGATGTGCATTTAGATGATCCTTTTACACCCTCTGCTATAATATATCCATTATTAATGCAACCTGAAGATATAAGTTACTCACAAAACCTAGAATATGCTTACTGGGATGACAAATACTACATTCATTATGGCGAAAATGGAAAGATTATTGAAGAATATGAGCATGGATATGGTGTTTTGCCTTTTGTATTTACACATAGAGAGGAGCAAGTTGATGAATTTTTTGTAGATGGGGCTAATGATATTGTAGATTGTAATGAACAAGTTAATATTGCAATGACTGAAATGCAACTAGGATTAAGGTTTCAAATGTTTGGACAACCATTTATGACAGGTGTAGATAGTGATAAAAGAATAGAAAGGGCAGGTTCTGACCAAATATTAGACCTACCAGAAGGTGCAACTTATGGAATTGCATCCCCACAAGGCGATATAAATGCTGTTATTGAGAATATTAAGTTCCAATTAGACTTAGTTGCTCAAAATAATCACTTATATGTCCAATTTGCACAAGATGGAGGCGAAACTCCTAGTGGAATTGCACTAAAAATCAAAGATTTAGAGAGATTTGAGGATTATCAAGACGATATTGAGCTTTGGAGAATGTATGAACACGATTTTTATCATGTTGAAAAGCATATTGCTGAATATAATGGTATAAAACTACCAGAACAGCTAAGATTAGACTTTAATGAGCCAGAATATCCAAAAACAGTTCAAGATCAGATACTTTTAGATGAACATAGAATGAAACATCATATGATTAACGAAGTAGACCTACTTATTGAGTATAATCAAGACTTATCTGTAGAAGAAGCTAAAGAAATAGTAGAAAATAACAGAAAAGCTATGGAAGATCCTCATTTAATGTCTATGATGGGTGAAAAAGTAGAAAATGTAGAAGAAACTGAAGATTATGAGGAAACAGAATAGTGATTTCTTCAAAATTAACTCAAAATTTTAGTTTTAATAAGCTTAGAAATAAAATTGATGATATTTTAGATGAAATTACTGATGGCATTGGAGAAAACACAAGCAAAGCCATGATAAACAGGATTGAAAAAGGTTTAAGACCGAAATTAGCCGAATGGACACTTATCAATAATGCAAGAGAAGGTATTACTAGAGTTAGTAATAAACCTTTAATGAAAACTGGTGCTTTGCTTAAAAGTTTAGAGTATGATAAGAAAAAAAATGAAATAAGTATGCTTGCTTATGGTAAGAAACAGAATGATGGCTATAAAAACCCTTGGCAAGGATTTAGGGATGTTCCTGCAAGAAAATTTATGGATTTTGGTATAAAAGACACTAAAAAACAAATAAAATCAGATTTGTATGCAAAAATAAAAAGGGCACTTAGAAAATGAGCGATAAAAAGTTTTATGAACTTATAATTGGGCTTTTAAAGTCTATAGATGAGAATACTAGGATTTACAAAGAAGATGATACTGTTTATATCGAAAGTGATGAAAATATAGCTATGACTAGGGAAGTTTATGAGCAAATATGCGAAGAATTAGGAGAAAATGACCTAACTTTTATGGGAATTAGCTGATTTCTATATAACTATCTACTTTTCTGCACCATCTTTCTATTTTACTAACCTCAACCATAGAATCTCCATTTAAATCAGCAAATATTTCTCTTGCTTCTACTAAAAACTCATAACACTTTTCTATATCTTTAATTTTTTTCATTCTACAACCTTTACATATACTGGATTAAATTTATTGTGTCCTATAGAATTACTGAACCCAAAAAACATCATTGTCATCAAAGTTATTATAATTCCTACTAGCACACCTCTTATAAAATTTTCATTTCTTTTCATTTTCTGCCTCCATTATGCTTTGTTCCCACTCTTTTCTTTGTGCAGGAGTAGGTCGTCTGCCTTTAAGGGGTTTAATTCCAACCTTTTCTGCTCTCAACCTCCACTCTCTCCACAATTTCTGCTTCTGATTATAAGCAGCTTTTCTTTCTTCATCTCTAATAGCTTTTCTATTGCGAATATTCTCTTTCTTAGTTCTTTCTATCTGATTCTCTACAACCCTTTCAGGTAAATCACTAAAGTCATCATCAACACTTTCAGCAACATCTATTATATCTTCATCTTCTACCACCTCAGCATTTTCCATACCTTTCAAGAACTTTTCAAAAGGACTATCTATAGTAACATTTATATTTTTCACTAGCTTACCACTATGCTCTAATACCAACCTTCCTGCTTGTACATTTCCTGCTTGAGCTTCTCTTACCATTGCATTTAAAACACTTGGTAACTGCGAACCAAACTCAACCATATACCTATCATAAATAGCATCTATGAAGTTAGGATCTTCTCGCCATTGCAACACAGACTTCTTAGTAACACCCAACTTGTCAGCAACCTGTTGCACAGTTATTTGAGGGTTAAATGCAAATAAGTCTATAGCTAGTATTTTTGAGGGTTTTTTCTTCTTCTTTATAATATCTGTCATATTTTATATAATATCGCCTTAAAACTATCAAATATCGCATTACAATATAATACCATTTAAAGTTATTGTCAAAGTTCTTATGAATTTTTCATTTGAAAGTTAATTTTCAATTTTTGTGTGGAATGTGAACCGAGAACTAATTAGATTGAGTATGCGATATAGGGGGTTTGCTTTTTGAGAATGAGTCTCAATATCAATTAAATGTTTTTGAGATTGAGTCTTAGTTTCAACTAGCTAAATGAGAATGAGTCTCAGTTTCATAATTAAAATAATTTAAAATATTTCTTGCTTTTTTAAAATATTCTTTTTGAGATTGAATCTCAATTACAAATGAGACTGAGTCTCAATTAGAAAATAGATTAAATTAATTAAAAATATTACTTGCTTTTTAAATAAATTAAAATCCTGGATATTTGGAGAGATTTTTAAAAGTTAAATAAATTTAAGTATGGTATAGAATACCTGCATAATCACCACATTTTAAACAAATAAACACTAAAAGAAGATTAAAAAATTTACCTTAAAAATAAATAAATAAATAAATTAAATATTAGAATAAGATAACAAACAAATCTATTGATTTTGATATCATTTTAACCCAAATAACACAAAATATTAAATATGATTAATCAATTAAAAATAAAATAAAAATAAAAATTTTTTTTAAATAAATAGTTTGCATTTGATGTAAAAACAATTATAGATTTCATATAGATA
>VTLG01004636.1_pt1 | contig 16632 bp, 37 predicted proteins | sample 4694571 | NCBI WGS metagenome assembly VTLG01 (sample SAMN12604809, study PRJNA352737) | marine metagenome | biome: ENVO:00000447; feature: ENVO:00000209|ENVO:00000569|ENVO:01000036; material: ENVO:00002151; isolation source: viral sequences binned using virsorter ...
TTCTTTTTGCCATTATTTACCTACTGCTTTCATGGCTTTGGTATGTGCAGAAGAAAATGAAGAGCCTTTTTTTATGGCATTTGCCATTGATCTCATGTGTTTTAAACTATGATGTCTTGCGTGTTTTTTCATAGCTTTTTGTTGTGCTGGTTTTAAGCCTTCAATAATATTTTTAATTGATGCGACTTTAACCATTACTTCTTCTTCTTTTTTTTCTTTTTCTTCTTCTTTTTTGTAGTGTGATAAGGCATTATTTTTTCCTCTTTGTTTTCTTCTTTTTCTTCATAATCGCTTTTTGTAAAGCCATTGGAAGTTTTTTTTGTTTTGCAGTTAGTTTCATATTTTTATCCTTTTCTAAATCATTAGCTAGGCAAGGATATATCATGACTGAGTCAAGGTTTTGTTTAAACAACCTAGCTAATGACTATAGTAGTTTTTACATATCCATATACAGATTCACAGTTATATTCAGATCAAGAATCTAAGTTAGAAACATATACAGATGATTAAGATTTAAATTCATTCGTCTTTAAAGTCAATAATATCTTTTATATTTTTAAGTCTAGGCATATGGTCTTTTATATTTACCTTTTTATATTTAATAACATTACTAGTATAATTATTTAATTTCTTTGGTTTCTTTCTTCTGTTAGTTAGACTCCCTGTTAGTTTTTGTTTCTTTTTAGAGTCTATATCTTGATATTTTATATATTTTTCAATGCTTATTCGCATTAAACCTCGTGTTAGACTAACTGTTAGAGTACCTGTTAGTTTAAGGTTTTTTATAATAGTTCTTACATTTTGTACTGAAATGCCAAATTTACTAGCAATATCACCATAAGTAATTAATAATTCACCCCTATTTAAAGCTATTCTCTTTTGACGATATACAACTGTTACAGGCTCATAACTTGCCCGACTTAATAAAAATATAAATATTGATCTATCTAACTCGTTTTTAAAATCGTTGCTTACATATATTTTTCTATGTAATAATATCCAGCCTTTATTCATTATACCCTTCCTTAAAATAATCAGTTGATTCGGAAAATTCTTTTACCTTTTTGCATGGTGAATGTAAACATAACTGATAAGCAAACTGCATTGGATTAGTTAAATTATTTTTTCTCCAAAATTCTCTTTCATTCATAGTATGTTGATGCTGGTGACATTGAAAACAAAGCGGTACGCAGTATCGGTCATCTTTGACGGACATACCGATATTCCCAGAAGGCAGATGTCTGATATGTGCTATTTGCACCTCACTATTACCACAGCTTATACAGCAGTGATTTATTGCTACCCACTCTAAATGTTTTCTTGATTTTACTAGTTTGTTTTTTGTTCGCATTTTGTTCAGGTGTAGCCACTCTCGGAAGGCAAGAGAATGGCTACAATTATAGCTAATACTTATAAGTTGCATAATTACAACAAATAAAAAAAACAACTAATTGGTTAAAATAACTATTGCAATAAATTAACCATGTGGTAGAAATATTGAAACTAAACAAAGGGAAAAAAAATGAAAAATAATAAAAAAACTTTAGACCAACAATTCACTGAAAAAACTGGAATTGATGTTTCTAAAAAAGAAAGAGGAGTAGATTTATCTCCTGTAGTTGGAATGGGTGTTACTCGTAGTATTGGTACAGACAGCTATCCTTATACAATTATTGAAATGTTAAAAAACTCTAAAGGTAAAACTATTTTAAAAATAGAGAGTGATGCTAACATTTATGAGCATGATTCTTACACTGTTTTTCCGAGTGGAAGAAAAGAGAAGAACAGAAAAAATGTTCATTATCTAATCCAAGAAGAAAATTGGGCTCACAATGGTAAGCACTTAGTCTATTGGAAAGATATTAGATGGAATGAAAAGACTAAGAGATGGAATAAAGGTGTAGAATATTATTATCATTCTATTGGACAAAGAAATTATGATCTTGACCCAAGTTTCTAAACTAACTGGGGGCGAAAGCCCCCAACAAACAAGGAAGGGAAATATGAAAATAAACTTAACACAAAAAGAAGCACAAGCAATTTTATGTGCAGTAAATAATCAACTTGACGATCTTAATGAGATTAGAGAAAGAGATGGTGGACTTAATACTGGTTGGGAAATTATGTTTAATGATTTTAAATCAGGCATAGCAAAATTTACTACACAATATCTTAAACAAACAAAGGAAGGTAAATAATGGAAATAAAAAAATTTGAATACGAAGATCGCACTAAATACTATATTGTTTTTGGCAGTGAAAAATTTTGGGTTAAAGAATCAAAAGAATATCCAACAATAGGTAAATGGACAATTTGTAGAAAAGAAAAAGTACAAAATAATCTAATAGCGATTTTTCGTCAAATTGGTAAAGAAAAAAAATTCAATGGTTTAGATAGTATTATTAAATTTATACAAAATAGGGAGTATGAATAATGGGTGCTTTAATAGTAGGTGGTACATTTATAATATTGTGTCTTACCTTTGCGGCTATCGTTGAATATTATGACGAATAAAGAACTTTTAGATTTAAAAATAAAGTTTCGTAAATATTATGTTAAAGTTCTTATTAGAGAAAACAATAGAGGATATACTACAAAATTTGAAAAAAATAAGTTAGAGTGGTATAGACAAAAAATAAGGGAAGGAGAAAACAATGGTAACAAATAAATTTACTTCATCACAACTTAAAACTATTTATGATGTTTTTGTTGAAGTAAAAAAGAAAAGCAAACTAAAAGAAGGACATTTACTTTTAGATCAATATGAAAAGATAATTAAAAAAACGGAAGGACAATTAAATGATATTTCCAAAAGTTAGAATGACTAAAAGACAAGCTTTAGAGAATATGCGTAAGCCTATTCCTAATGAAACAAAAGGCGACCCTGATATTCATAAAAAATGGAAAGCTATATGGAAGGAGAAAAAAAAATGAAAGCAATAGCAATCATACTATTTGTAATAGTAACTGCTTGTTCTTATAATCCTAAGACAGCAGATACTTACAAAATACTCTTGGGTAAAAAATGTACCCCAGATTCAAAAAAATTCTCATACATCTGGTTTCACACAGTGTATGGTGAAAAACAAGTGAAGAAGGAGTGGTGTAAATAATGAAACACTGGAAGGCACTAATTCTTTGCATCTTTTTAGCTAACTGTGCTTATAATCCAAAAGTTGATACTGCGGGTAGATCAGGCACATTTGATAAATCAAGAGCAGAGCATTTAAGTAATGATCTTGTTATCTGTAAAGAGATAACAGATAAAAACGTAAACTATTATGTAGAAGGTGCGGCTGTAGTCAATAATTGGATATTGAGACCAGCTTCACTTTTTGTAATTCCTAAAATGGAATATAAAGAAAAAAAAATATATGATGATTGCCTACATGGTAGGGGTCATTCTGTATTAGGAAGGTAATATGAGCAATCCGTTAAGACATTTAATAAAAACGTATAGCTATTGTGTTAAGAATGACACATTTAAGCCTTACATTAGTACGGAAGATACAGTACACTTAATTAATATCTTTAGTACATTAAAAACAAACTTAGATAAGGAAGGACAAGATGACAGAGAAGGAAATAAACGAAACAATATCAAGTAACTTATGGACAGTTAGAAACAATACTTTCAAACTTATTCAAGTTAAAGATAAATTAAAGAAGAAACGTCTTACTCAAACTGAAGTTGGTGAAGCAATTAATGTTACGTTCCAACAAATACAAAAGTTTGAAAAAGGTAAGAACAATATTGGTTCTGCAAAACTTAAAATACTTGCTGATTATTTTGAAATACCAGTAGGTGATATGTACGAACCCATATCCACTTACTACAAAGAAATAAGAGAGGAAGTATGAAGGGATTTGTAATGTGGTGTTGGGTAATAAGTTGTTTACTTATTTTCCAAATCTTTTTAACAATCTTGCTACACGCAATACACTAAAGGGAAAATATGAAAGAATACAAACTATATAACGGAAAAATTATTTTACAATTTGATCCTAAAGAACATATATATCTTTTAGATGGTCAAAATGTAAAGAACATGACATCAATTACGGGTATCATTACAAATAAAGATGCTATGGTAAACTGGGCGGCTAAAAGATGTAAATTAAAATTTCTTGAAATGATGTTACCAAATACTTCTTACAGCTTAAAAGAGTTAGATGGTATAGCAAAGGAAATTCAATCAGCACCAAGAAAAAACAAAGAGTCTGCTGGTGATGTAGGTACTGCTGTTCATAATTATATTGAGGATCATTTAAATTATGATGTAATACCTAAAATTGACAATAAAGAAGAAGCCCACGCATTTAATGGTTATTTAAAATGGTATCACGAACAAGGAAAAGACCTTGAAATTGTTTCTTTAGAAAGAAAAGTTTATTCTAAGAAATATAATTTTACTGGTACAACAGATGCGTTATTTAAAAATAAAGATGGTGATTATATTATATATGATTGGAAAACATCAAGTAATATATATCATAGTCATTTATTACAAGAAACTGGATATGCTATGGCATTAGAAGAAGAACTAGGAATACAAATAAAAAAAGGTGTTGTAGCTAATTTTCCGAAAAAAGGTAAAACGAAATTGTGCGAGTTTGATATAGACTCAACAATGCGAGATAATTTTTTATCTTGTTTGAAACTATATCTAATGCAAGAGAGGAAGGTCTAAATGCCTAGAATACAAGGTAGAATAAATAAACTATACGATAACAGATTTAAAGATGGACAGAAAGTAACTTATCCATATTACAAAATGTTTATCGGTAATGACGAACTTAGAATTTATACAGATCAAAATATAGATTTTAAGGAAGGTGACGAAGTTGGTCTTACTTACGCTGTAAGTAAAAAAAATAATTGGTATGTCACTAAAAATCCAAATGGTGGTTTTTCAATAAATAAAATTGAAAACTCTATGCCAGATGATGATTTACCAAAATCTGAAAAAGAATGGTTGTCTGCACCAGCAGATGCACCGCATGATTTTACACCCATGCAATATGAAAAAGATGGTATCTTAGATAAAAAAGGATTGACCATATTTGTTCAAGGTATGCTTCAAGCTGGTATAAAATCAGATCAAATTAAAGTTTCTGACAAACAGGGATTAGAGTTAGTAACAACAGACTTGATTGATCTTTACAAAAGGATAACAAAATAATATTAGAATAATTAGTGCCAAGTATTGTTACATATATCCTTTCGTTAATATATGTTCTTCCCTTAGTTTGTTTGCTTGGCACTACAACTATTGATTTTATATATGATTAATGCTAACGATATTTTAATGGTAATAAAGCAATATCAGTTTGATGCGCAGATAACTTTTGAATGTGATTATCCTGATCTTGCAACTGCCATGAAAGCTGATGTACCAACAAACTTTGATAAGTATGAGTTGGTCAATGTTAAGTTGGTCAAAAGCCTAACTAAAAACAAAGGTGAAACAAATGCAAACAATGTTTCAGCTTCAACAAAAAGTCAATGAGTTATTGGCTTTATACGCTTCTAAAGGTGAGTACACTGTAGATTGCGTATCAATAGAACAAGAATTACAAAATGTTCTTAAACAGTTGAAGCAAGAAAAATTAAATATTCCAGTATATTACTGACTGGAACTAAACTAAAAATTGAAGGAAGGTATATGGAATCTATCGCTTTAAAAAACCCAGAGGCAATAAAACAGGAATTAGATAAATTAGCAGACGATATGGCTGAAGCTAGATACAAATATAATTTACTAGATAGTAATACAAAAGTTATTTTTTCTAAATTATGTTTACAGGCTAAAAGAGATTATAATTGCTCTATGTCTGAGGCAGAGAAACACGCATTTATTCAACAAGATTATAAAAAGCATATTGAAGGTTTAGCTACTGCATCATCAGAATATGAAAGAATTAAAGCCAAATTTAATAATTATTGTGCTTATGTAGAATATATGAGGAGTTATTTATCATGCCAAAAACATCTAAATTAGATGATCGTGGTGAGAATGATCTTGAAAGAGTCATAGAAGAACAGCGTAACCATATTATTATTTTAGAAAAATTATTAGACGATTGTAAGGAAGAAAAAGATATACTAAAAAAACAAATCAAACTATTACAAAATAGTATTAGAAAATGGAAAAACACGTTTACCCAAAAGGCAAACTAAACATGGAGAGTTATAATGATAGAGTTAAAAACTATATTAACTTTGCTGAAAAAAGGTTTGAAGATTATTGTACTGAAAAAGGATATGCTTTTAAAAAACTTCTTCTCAACGCAGACGAAAACTTATTTGAATCACCTATTCCGTATTGGTCTAAACTTGGTATCATGGTTGCTCAAGCAGATTATTTTTGTTACAATCAAAATCGTCAATTTTATGCAGAGATTAAGGCGAGTAATAAAATCAAAATTAGAGACTTAAAAAAATATTGTGCTTGGGAAATGATGATGTGTGATCCTAAGTACACACAGTATTATGTTTGTTTTTGTTTTAATGATAAATTAATTATTAAAACCATAAGTCAAATTATGGAATTATTACCTAAATCTGAAATTAAATCATACCATGAAGGAAACAAATACTTCGTCATACCGCTACAAGAATAGACTTTGGAATAGAAGAAAACTCAATAATAAAATATTATATATTCATTACCTTTGGTGTAAAAAAGAAAATAGAGATACGTCTTGGTTTAATGAATCGTATTACAAATTTTAGGACTACTTGGGTCGGTAAAATCAATTTTTTCTAATTCATATTCCATACCTAATATTTCATAATGATTGTTTGATTTAAGAGAACTAACAAAGTTTCTAGTCGCAACTAAATTATCAGTATCTTCTAATGTGAAAGCGGCAAACTCATTTTTAAAAGTTTTTAAATTCTTATAAGCCATGACTACTGTGACTTGTAAGTATGTCATTTTTTGCCATTCCTGAATATTTGTGTTCCCTTTATTCCAAAAATACTTGCAACTACAAGAATCCAAAGATTAGTAAACCATGATGGTAGGGTAGAAAAATACTCAAAAAATAATTTTACCTTTTCCATAGCTTCAGGATCATCTGACAATACTGCCCAAGCAAGAACTAATATCGGTATTGTTAATATGATTAATACAAACTCATCTTTCCAATCTGATTGTCTAGCTTCTAAAAGTTTACCTTGATACTCGGCTTCACCATTTGCCATCTTTTCAGCGTGACGCATTTGTGCATCAGCCATAAGCATTTTAGTTTGTTGTCTTTTTCTAAATATATGCGATCCAGCTTGTATCGCTATTTTAGCCGCACTAAGCCACATAAGTAGTTCTCCTTTTGTTCTTATTTAGCCCATAGACCCACTAAATTTTAACGAATCTGCCTTACCATGACCTAGATAGCCAATTTAAGATTTATACTCCTTAAAAAGGCTTTATTTTTGATTTAGATAAGATTTCAACAACTCTAGGTAGTGAATAGCCTTATCTATATCTTCAAGCTGTTTATCTAAGCTATCATGCTTAAATTTCCAGCGAGTAATATATTTTATAGCATTACCGCTACACCAATCCAAATTATTTTTTAATATGTATTCGCTTGGCTGTATGGATAAGTTTTTGTAATGTTTGCCGCCTACCTGTTTAGCTGTAGGGTTGGTATCTGACCTTTTGTGTTTCTTCATCTCTAAATGCCCTCAATGTTTGTTTTCTGTTTTTTTTTTGTGAAACATAAGATACGTGTAACCAACCTGAATTTCCGCCAGAATAAAACTCTAAAATCATTTGGTCAAAATCAATATTGTTTTTTATATAATCAAATAATTCTTTGTTATCTAAACCAATAATTTCTATATCTGCCGCTTCGCCTTTTGTGTGTTGGCTATTTATACTTGAATTAATAGCAATACATAATTCACAGCTACGAAACCCTGATGATACTGTAACTGGTTTATTAAAGTATGATCTGATTGGTTGTAAAACATTTAAACATAATTCTCTTAAAGCATCTATTTGAGTAGCGTTAGGATTGTTAGGTATTCCATTTCTCAAAGCTACCTGAGATTTTGTCATCTCTTCTAAACTAAAATTTGCACTTAACTTCATACTAATTTCCTAATCCATTTTCCTTTGTTATCAAGCAACATTGGTACTAGTTTAGGTTGAGAATCTATGACCATACCACAACCCATAATAAACTTAGTTTTAAAATTTTTAGCATAATGAAAAGCCATATTTGTTTGTTCTATTAAACAACCTACTTGCATACCCCACATTAACGCATCACTATTAGCCCAGTACGTAATAGAAAACTTTGAATGCCAGTGTCCTTGCACTACGCATTGCGAATTAATCTGTGATACTTTTGCAACATCTGCACTAATACCATGTGTAAATAAACATCTTTGCCCATCTGGCATGGTTAATGTATAATTATCAACCCACTTCCATTTTTTAACATTTAGAAAATCATTATATTCTCTTAAAAATCCTCTTGGTATTCCATGTCTAATACCTTTTCTATAAATTAAACTAGAGTGATTAGAGTCTAACAAAATCATTTCAGGAAATATGTTTTCTAGTTCTTTAATATATTCTCTAGCTAGACTTAATTCATGTCCCGCAGAAAGTAAATCGGGGTTTGTATCATGGAATGATAAAGCATGGCAATCAATCTCATCACCAATATTTATTACTGTATCTGGTTTATATTGTTTTTTTATTTCTTTAAGAAAATCAAATGAGTCTTTTCTGTGATACGGAATATGCAAGTCTGATATGACTAATATACGTTTATGTGACATAAATTATTTAATAAAATAGTTATAAGCCCCTGTAATCAAAGATGCAAGTATAAGGAGAATCCATAAACCGCCTTTACCCCTATTAATATCTGCTCTTAGACTTTTTGTTTCTATTTTTAATTCTTTTATCTCTCTGTTCAAAACTTCTAGCTGAACTTCAATTCCTGATTTCCTTGCCATTATCCTTGTCCTCTATACTTTAGTTGTTTTTTAGTACGTCCTTTTCTTTTATGTTTATTCATACTATTAATTTTAGAAGAAGTTTTAATTCTTCCCTGAGAAGTGCCTTTATGCTTCTTTTCATAAATTACAGTTTTGCCAAAGATGTTACCCTTCTTTTTAGCCATTAGTTAGCTAAAGGGTTTTTTGAACTAGCTTTCAATTCTTTAATTTCTAATTCTAAAACTTGTATCGTCTTTTCTAAAACTGCAATTTTTTGATTTTGTTTTTCAATCTTAACATTTTGATTTCCAACTTCTTTAATCAAAGGGTTAAGATCAATACCAGATAAAGAATTAAGTTGCTCTTGCATCTGACCATAAACAGTAAATCCAGCACCGATTGTTCCAACTACACCAATCACTGCTATAACATTGCCGATATTTTGTTTTAATTTATCCATTTTTTAATACTTTAATTTCTCTTAACAACTTTTCTTTTTGTTGTCTAATTTTTTGTATCTGCGTTTCTTTTTTAATGATCGGATCGTTTTGAATATAAGATACGAGGGAAGCATCAGAGTATAATACTCTATTATCTGTAATATTAATTTGATCTTCATAAATACGTTTATCTTTATAAAAAGGAACATTGTAATTCAATAATATATTATCTGCCATCATAGCCTTAATTTTAACATAATTCTTAATTTTTAAATTTTTATCTATATCCTTGATTTTAGCATCAATCTTTGTCATAGTTTTTTCTAATGAAACTGATACAGAATCTTTTTTATCACTTGTCACATTGTCCGTATTGTTTGATTCATTTGATACTTGGCTTGTACTTTCTTTTTCTTTTTCTTCAGTTATACTTTGAACCATCTCCTTTTCCTGACGAACTTCCTGTTCCTGAGTCTTACTCGGTGTAGATGGTAAACTCTGATTACCTATTTCTTCTTTTTGACTCACAATAGGTTCTGGCTTTTCTTGTTTTTTTGTTATCATTGGCTGTTCAAGTTTTTCCATTTTAGGTTCTTCTAACTTTATTTCTTCTTCAAATTTTAGTATCTTTTCAAACTCTTTAAATTCTTCAGATATTTCTTGATTCAAACTTGTAAGTTCTGTTTGTATTGCTGGTGGTAGTGGGGAATAATTAATATCTAAAAGGGTTGCTGTAAGTTCAGCACCTAGTAAGTTTGGTGCAACTGGACTCTGTGAATTTGGTTTATATCCATCTATACCTGTCCAAGACCAACTCCAGTTCCTTGCACCTGTACCATTATGTATTACTGTATCTGTATAAGTATAAGTGTTTCCATAATATCCAGCATCATTGTTTCTATTTTGTGTAACAGTAGCTAATGAATTATTATTACTATCTAAAATATTTACTGTTGTAGAATAACTATCTCTGCCATTTGTTGCTTGTCCGCATTGATAAGCTGATCCTGACCATTCACAATTTTGTACTTCAGTGATTGAGTTTAATCTTACACCGCCATCTAAGCTATCAGCAGTTGTTGTAAACTGACCGCCATTTTGTTTTTCTGTTGTAATGCCTACAAGCGATCCATTAGACGATACTGTTCCTGTACCATTAGCTTCTAGTTCTCTGTTAAAATTAGATATGCCTGTTGTTGTCCAACCATTTGATCCATTGATGCCATCTATTGTTCCTGATTGATTTTGTAAATTTGTTGTGCCTACACCAGCATTAGGCAACAAGTTACCAGATGTAGCTTGTTCAGCATTTACATTATTCGTCAATATCAGAATAACTAGAAGTCTTAGTATTATTCTCAGCATCTTCAATAACCTTTAATCTTTTTACATATAAGTCATAGTCTGGTCTAAGTTTGCCGTATTTTTTCCACTGTGCTTGTGCTTGTTTACCAATCTTACCATCAATCGGACATGGAGTACCAGCCATTTCCATACTTTGAAAAACTCTAGGGTCTTGGCAGAGAAGTGCTACTGATGCCACTGTCATTCCATTAGCTTTGAGTTCTCTAGCTAATTTTATTCTTTCGCAGTTTTTATCTCTAAAACCTTTACCACCTGATATACCAAGTCCAAAAGTTTGGACTCCAGCACTAGCCCCTACGGAACAAACGTCACTACCTGAACTGGGTACAGTAGGTGCATAAGCAGATGGTGGTGCTGATTTAATATTACTGGTGCTATTGTTTGTAGTGCTTGAAGAACTGCTTGATCCTGACTCATAAGTTGTTGAGTTTGTATATCCACCTGTGATGGAAGTGTTTGAGCCAGAAGTATTATTTTGAGTAGTATCTCCATAAGCAAAAGAACAAATTAGCATAAAAGCTAATAAAAATCTAATCATTAAATTGATCCTTATTTGGAAAGTTGTTTTTTAGATGGTGCATAAGTTCTTTATCTTTAACACATTTACAGTATCGTCTTGGTCTTTGATATAACACTCTCCACATTCTATTTTCCCATTTACCTACAATCGGCAACAATACTCTACAAATCGCTTTTTTAATTCTGGTTATGCAAATCATTTTTTTACAAGTCATATACCTTTTGCTCTGTTGATTATGTAGTACATAGGCACTTCATAAAATTTGTGCCTTCCTAGATGATTAATTACTCATTATCATCTTCTTCTTCATTGTCAAAGTTCTCATCTTCAACTTCTTCTTCATTATTGACTACATTGATAACTAAATCGTGGATTCTGTTACCATTGTCATCTTCAATAATTATAGCATTATCTACGATAAGTTCTTCTATCGCATCTTTTACTACTTCTTTAATTGATCTTTCCATTGGTTTCTCCTTGTTAAGTTCAAATTTTTTCTTTAACAAACCGCTAGATCAATTCAAGTGAATATTTTTAAAATTTATTTTATTTGCGTTTAGAAACTTAATTTAGACACAATTTAGTTTTTAGGATTGTCTGATCTTACTTTATCACAATGGTCTTTAAATGTTGTCGTACCATTCTTCTGATCTTTATAAATCATTTCAAGTTGTTCTTGCCAAGATAAATACTGAGTTTGTCTAATTTGATCTATAGCAATATTTGCTTCTTCAGTATTTGCGGCAGTTTCATAAGAAGCTAGTTGAGAATTAGTAGGTTTGTCCAATCCAGAAACATTCCATGTTTTAATATAATCACCATCTCCGTCATTTTGTAATTCAATAGTACTATTATCCCATGATTTTGAGTTTGCTTCTAAATATAATTTAACTTTTGTATATAGTGTCGCCATAATTATCTTCTATGCTATTTTATATCCTGTAAAAAAGGTTGATCTATTACTATCACCATCAACATCTCTTGCAGACCCACCATCTTGAAATTTATATACTTCAATAGTATCACTTGCTGATAAATCTAAAATTGCAGACATTGAGTAAGTTCTTCTATTTGCACCATGAGATGAGTTTCTATGTTCAACAAATTGTGATCCGTTTTTATAAAAATATATTTTAGCTGTATCACCTGAACTATTGTCACATAATAATTTAGTATAAAAAAAATATTTTCCATCTGAAGGAACAGTATATGTACTAGAAGCAAAATCACTTCCTGTATCAAAATCTTCACTAGTAAAAGTTACTTTAGTTTTTGTATTATTTGGAATACTTTGATTTGAAGTCTTAGATGCAAAAAAGAAATCACTTGATCCACCGCCGATTGTAGCAAAACTTAAATTACCTGATCCGTCTGTTTGTAAAGCTTGTCCTGATGTTCCGTCTGCGTTTGGAAATTTAATTCCATCAAGGACAAGTTTACCTGTACCTTTTGGTGTTAATTTAAAATCAATATTAGTATCTCCACCAGTAGCAGATATTTCTGGGGCATTTCCTGTTGCCGCATTTGTAATATCAAATTGATTTACCGCTGATCCAGTTGTCTGAAATATTATTTGTTCATTTCCGTTTTCATCATTTATTCCGTGTGCATCATCAAAAGCTATGTTATGTGAATTTGTATCTAAATTACCACCAAGTTGTGGTGTGGTATCTGAGACTAATTCTGCAACTACTGTTGAATCTAAAAAATTAACTGTGTTAGCTGAATAATCTATTGTTGCAAAACTAATGTCATCTGTTCCGTCAAAGAATTTTATGGTTGGTGAAGAAGCTGAAGTCGTATCTAACCACATAGTCCCAGCTACCGCAGATGATGGTCTTGATGTTCCTGAGTTCATTGTATTAATTGCAGATAAAACTGAATTTAAATCAGTTCTGAAACTTGGAAACGATTGGTTTGCTATTGTAAAATCTGTTGCTTGTGCCATAATTTCTTATACCTTTTTAGAACCCTTTTGCAATAAAATCAAAAGTTTTAGATACTCCTGTATTTGAACTGTTAAAAAATGCAACATCAAAACCATTAATTGTTTTGTTAGAAACAGTAAAATAATCTCCCGTTGCCATACCTTGCCCTGTTACACCCACTGCATAATTAGCACTTTTGAATGGGTTAGTAAATGTTATTGATTTAGTTCCTGTGCCAGAAACTATGTCATTTCCACTAAATATTCTGTCTTGCATATCAACTGATACTGAAACTTCTGAGACTACAGGTGTTGAAGCACCATCTCTTGAAATTAAGACTACTCTAAATTTAAAAAATCTAGCGGTATATTCACCGATAACAAATGCTCTAAAATCTGTGTATGTTACATTATCATCTGAAGTTGCAATCTCAATATGTGCGTTGCAGTTTGCTGGTGTGTCTCCGTCAAAATTTGATGAAGCATCATCAAAATTACCCGTTCTGTTGTCAAATAAATTATCAGGATTATCTGATGTTTGTGTCAAAGATGCTGTAATTCTTGCAGTATGTTTAGCACCAATATCAATAACATTAGCAAATTCATAATTACCACTTGCAAAAAAATCAGAATTAGAAACACCTGAATCAAAAAATCTTGTCGTTTCATCATCAAAGTTTCCACTAGCCGCATCAAATAATTCTGAAGAATCTAACTCAATGGCATCATCTGTGATTATTGTATTTGTTAATGTTCCAGCAAATGTAGGGTGTTCTGCTTGTGTTGCTACTGCATTAAAATTTAAAGCACCAGTCACATTTGAAATGATTGCTGTAGCATTAGAACTGAAGTTGCCTAATTTATCTACTGCCTTAATAAGATAAGTTCCTGTTCTAGCTGGTACAGATATTGAAGTTGCTGGTCTTGATACTTTTTCTACTAAAGCAACTGAGTTTTGCCAATCAGCAGTTCCATCAGTTTCTTCTGAAAATCTTAGATTATAAAATGCTAAATCTAAATCTGGTATTTGTTCCCAGCCTAAATGTGCTTCTTGTCCTAAAATATTACATGAAAAATCAGTAACATCTGATGGTGGTGCAATAGCACCCACTATAGTTCTTTGTGCAGAAACATAAGTTGATGATACACCTAAAATATTTACTGCTTTGACTCTAACGTCATACGTTTGTTGGTCAATAACATTTAAAACTCTATGATTAAGTCCACTACCTTGAGCATAAATAATAAAATCTGAGTCTGTGCTTTTTTTATATTCTACTTGGTAAAAATCTACAAAGTTATCTGGTGATGCACCAATGGTAATATCTAAAGCAACAATTACAGTTCCATCATTATATTCAATTAAATTATCATCTAATGTAACACTCGCTGGTGCTTGTACTGTGTTTGGATTTGGTAAACTTGTATCAGCGATTGTTGGTGCTTGTATCTTTGTTGCATAGGTATAAATTGAATCTTGATGTTCTACTAATTCAACTGTTACAGTTAAATCTGCATTAATAGTAAGATCAATAACTCTAAAAGGTTTCGCACTAAAAGCGGCTGTAGCATAAGTAAGGTTAACAATATCGCCTACAGTAATTTCTAAAAATTCTGATGTTAAAGTTAATTGTACTGCCAATGCATCTCTTGATCGTCTTAAAATAATCTCGCAAAGTTCTTCTGCTTGAAATGGTGAAGTTACTGCTGGAAAATCAAAGTTTCCTAATAACTCTGTATTATTATCTGCTGTTTTCATTGTTGCGTGTTGGTCTGCACTAGCTAAACCTGAGTCATCTACTGGTGGAAAAGAAACTGTATCTTCTTGAAAGTTTTTATCAGGATTTACAAATGTACCTATAACTCTGTTAAATTTATTGTTTTTAGATTCTCCATTTATTTTAATACCACCAATTACATTATCAGATGTTATAGTAAATGTTGCTGTGCCTGTACCTTCTATAATTAATTTATAAACTCCACTATTATAAGTAAATATACCACGCATTGGATTAAGAAGTTTTTTTACATTTTCAATTAACTTTTGTGAGGTATCTACAACTGCATTTGTTTCAAATAGATTTATATTAGAACCCCCAGAGAATGGTGTAACTTGTGTATCGCAAGTATTAGCCGCAGTAGCAAAAGAAGAAAAACTAGATTCAAAATCAGAATCAGCTAAACCTTTTCCATATCTGTCATTTCTTAAATAATCTAACAAACATAGTGCAGAATTAGCAGAAAAGGCTGTTGAAGAATCTCTAGGATCAAAAACTTTTCTACCTTTTATTTTAACTTTTATATCTGGTAAAGAACCAAAAATATCTTGATTCCATCTAAATCTAAAAGCAAGATAAGCAACACCTCTTAATCTATGATTAGTTCCCCAGTTTGTAGAGTTAGATAAAATATCAGATGCAGTTTGTCCGTCTTTACCTAAAAATGTTTCTACTTGAATATAACTTACTGCATCTTTATAAAAATTACTATCTGAACTATTAACTTCTACTGTTGCGTGATGTGCCAATGCACCAGCCCATGTTACAGGTTTATCATCTATTTTAATTTGTTCTATTGAGTTTATTTCACCTTCACATAATACAGCCGCCATATAAAGATATTGATTATCTGTACCAGATGTTTCTACAAATACTCTTGTAATACCTATTTCTCTTTCTCCATAAACAACAGGTATTTGAGCATTGTTTGATGCTTTGTTAAGTAAAACTCCTTGTGCTGTTTCTGTTTCAGGTAAGTCAAATTCATCTTGTTTTGGTTTAGGTAATATCCAACCAATAGCTTTTGTTGCCGCCGCACCTAAAACAATACCGCCAATAATTTTAGCCGCCGTAGTAGTAAATATTCTTTGAGCAATAAAACTTCCTATAGCCGCACCCATTATAACCAACTCTCTTTTGTATGTATTTTAACAACATTTCTTATTTCTTTATCGTTATCAACTCTTAACCAGTTAATAGCTTTTCCAGCACCATATATTTCTGTAAAATTTCTTTTTGTCCATTTTATAATTTGTTTTAAATTACGTTTGCATATTGTCTCTATATGCCAAATGTGATTCCCACTTAACCACTCTTCTGCTTTTAACCAACCTTCTTTTTTAAATCTTTTTTGTGCTTCATCAGATAAAAAAGCCCAGTTTGTAAAACCTATAACTTCCTCATCTTCATAATGTGTTTTGCATTGTCTTAGTTTCATACTAGGCATTAGATATAATCTTAATTCAGCATCAGTAATATTATTATACTTTGGATAAAGTCTATAAAGATTAACTACCTCTTGCATTATAACCTACCCCATTTAATATCTCTTACTGATTGTGATGCAAAATCAAAACCAACATCACTACTAAAAAATAATTGTTGTGAATTAGTATTTGTCTTTCTACCTTTTTCTTTTT
>VTLG01007203.1_pt1 | contig 16632 bp, 7 predicted proteins | sample 4694571 | NCBI WGS metagenome assembly VTLG01 (sample SAMN12604809, study PRJNA352737) | marine metagenome | biome: ENVO:00000447; feature: ENVO:00000209|ENVO:00000569|ENVO:01000036; material: ENVO:00002151; isolation source: viral sequences binned using virsorter ...
TTCGGTTCCCTTTTTTTTATTAACATAAATTAATTATGACTTTCCCTACCACTAACGCTACCCAAGAATTACCTGCAGTTAATCAAATACTGGCGTCTGTGGGTCAGGCACCTGTAACTACATTAGATCAAACAAATCCGGACATTTCGATTGTCTATGACACGTTGGTTAAAACCTCACGTGAAGTACAGGCCGAGGGTTGGACGTTTAATAGAGAGTTACATGTTGAATTCTCTCCAGATGCAAATAAACATATTAAAATACCTAATAACGTATTACAATTAGATCTGAATAATGAAACAGGTCATCATAAAGAAACAGTAAGGCGTACTCCTGCAGGTGAGTCCGACGCTAAACTGTATGATAAAATTGACCATACATATGAATGGACAGATACTACAGTCTATTGTGATGTAGTGTATTATTATGATTGGATTGATCTACCTATACCTATACAAGATTATATAACTGCTAAGACTGCTAGCCTTGTGTCTCAAAGTATTGTAGGAGATCCTACACAGTATCAAATACTACAACAAAGAGAGATGCTTGCTAGATCTAGAGCATTAGAATACGAATGCAACCAAGGTGATTACACTTACTTTGGTAATGCAAGAGGTCAGAAAAATTACAACAGTTACAAACCTTATACCGCACTACAACGATAATGGCAGCAGTAACACAAACAATTCCTAACTATCTAGGAGGTGTTTCTAATCAACCTGATGATAAGAAACGACCTGGACAGGTAACAAAATGTATAAATGCATATCCTGACCCTACCTTTGGTCTAACAAAGAGACCAGGTTTTAAGTTTCTTACCACTCTTAAAGAGACAGGTGGAGCTGCATTCGATAACACAGATTTAGATAATGCAAAATGGTTTTATATAAACCGTGATGCAGATGAAAGATATATAGGTTGTATTGTAGGTCATGGTACACCAACTACAGCAGCTATCCATGTATGGAATGCTATTCCAACTGGTGGTGGTGTATATACTAAAGCTACAATAACCTATCCAGATAATGGTTTAGCTGCTACTTCCTTAGCAGGTTCAGGTTATGAACCACGTAGCTATCTAAGCTCTACAACAGCCACAGACTACGATGTTCTGACTATACAGGACACATACTATATAACTAATAAAGCAGTCACTGTAGCTGCTCACACAGCCCCTACATGGAATGCTAGATATAGAGCTACGGTGGTACTTAACGGTACAACTAATGGTCTATATAAAATAACCTTTGATCCTGATTCAGGTAGTGATGAGGTTGAAGATTATACTGCTAATGGAGCTACAGCTGATACAATATTAGATGACTTAGCTTCTAACTGGGGTACAAGTAACCTTACTGTAACTAAGTATGGAAATACTTTAGAGTTTACCTATAATGCAGCTTTTAAATTAACAGTTCAATCACCTAGCGGTACTGAGCTGAAGACCTACCAAGATGAAGTTAATAGTATAACTGATTTACCTGTGCTAACAGCTACAGATAGAGTAGTTAAAATATTAAATACAGGTGCTGATGAAGATGACTATTATGTTAAATTCAACGGTACTACAAAAGTATGGGAAGAAACAGTATCTCCTAGTGTATCCGTAGGCTTGAAAGAGATTACTATGCCACATGAGTTGGTATGTACAGCTAAGGATACTTTTAAATTCCAAGCTGTTCTATGGACTAAGCGTTTAGTAGGAGATGATGTTACAAATGAACATCCAAGTTTTGTTGGAAAAAAAATTCAGCAGAGTTTCTTTTCTAATAATAGATTAGGATTCCTATCTGAAGATAATGTATCTCTAGGACAAGCTGGAGATTATATAAATTTATATTCAAGTACAGCTAGAACACTAACAGATGCTGATCCTATTGACCTTAGTGTTAATAGTCTTAGACCTGTAACTTTACATGGTGTGCTTCCAGCTACACAAGGTTTACTTCTGTTCAGTCAGAACCAACAGTTTATGTTGTTTGCTGCTGATGGAAACCTTTCACCGAAGACAGCAATAATTCGTAGTGTATCAAACTACAAAATGGATACTAATATAGATCCTGTAGATACTGGTACAACTGTTAATTTTGTAAGTAAGACTCATGAAACTCAAGGATTTACTAGAGTCTTCGCAATGGTGCCTCAAGGTAATAATGCAGTACCTTCTGTTTTTGATATTGGTCGTACTGTTTCAGAATATATTCCGGCTACTGTAGATCAAATGATCTCTAGTCCACAAAATAATTTCATTGCTTTGTCTGGCAAGACTGCTAAAGAAATCTATTTCTATCGTACTTACGTAGAAGGAGATAGAGTTCTATTTCAAGCATGGTTTAATTGGACACTACCAGGTAATGTACATTATGTAACTGTAGATTCAGATACTTTATATGCTGTAATCAAAGATGGTACAGGTGGTACAGCTAGATACTATGCTGTCAGTGCTACTGTTACAATGACTCCAGAAGAAACAATTATTACTAATGCTGCAGGTCAACAGATTAACCCTCATATGGATTTATACACAGCAGCCAAGAATGTTGCTGGTAACAAGACAGTTGTTTATGACGCAACCAATGATTTTTCTAAATGTTATATTCCATTCACTGATATCACATCTTTAGATCCTGTTATATTAATTGCAGGTAATGCTACAGAAAACTTTGAAGGTGTAACAGAATCAGGTTTTACAATTACTCCTACTAGAGCTACAGATGGAGATGGAACTTATTTTAAAGTACCATTTAAAGATTTATCTAGTCAAGCTGCTAATGTTTATGTAGGATATAAGTATGACTTCGATCTAACTCTTCCAAAAACCTATTTTAGAATGGGTGAAGGGGGTATGAGTGACTACACTGCAAATCTAATTATATCTAGAATGAAGTTTTCAGTAGGTTCTTCTAGTGTATTAGGATTTAAACTTAAATCTAAAGGAAGAGAAGGAGAGATTTATGAAGTATATCCTGATTCAGGTTCTACCATATCTATCACTGCTAATGGTACTAGTGGTGCTCCTGCTGATACTACTCTCACCAATGTAGCTACAACTACATCTGGTAGTGGAGAGAACATGACAGTAGACCTTACGTTGGCTAGTGGTGTCTGTACAGCTATGACTGTTAACACAGAAGGCAAAGGTTACGCAGCTGGTGATACTATCACTGTGTCTAATAGCCTTACCTCAACAGCAGCTAATGTAACAGGTACTCTTACTTTAGGAGACAAAGCATTCACTTATTATGAATCTAGGTATGACGATCCTAATGATATAATTGTTAAAGTAAACGGTGTTAAAGTAACAGGTTGGACTATTAGTGGTGATGTAATCACTCTTGTTGATCCTCCTGGTGCTGGTAAACTCGTTAAAATCTATTTAGATAATTGGTATGATATACAAAGTGTACAAGAACCAAACTTCTATTTAGCTGATGACGTACCTTTAGATACACAAGAGATGTTTACTGTACCAATACATCAAAGATCTGACAATTTCACATTAAGAATCTTCAGTGATTCACCATTCCCAGTCTCTCTGACATCAATGATGTGGGAAGGGAAATACTCACCACGTTATTATAGGAGGACTTAAAATATGAGCGTACAAGCCGGTATGCTGATACTATCTGGTATCAGCTCTGTCTTAGGCTTCATGGGTGGTCGAAGACAAGACCAACGTTATGCTGAAATGGCAGAAGCTCAATATGAGCAAGATAAAATTAATTATGAATTCAGTTGGCAAGAAGCACAAGATGCTTATACTTATTCACTAGAAGATAGAGATCTAGCTGAGTTTAACTTAGAACAGCAACGTATTTATCGTGATCAAACTGCTATTAATGAGTGGATTGATAAAGATAGACAACGTATGTTTGATTATAATAATCAAGTAGATGCTTATAATGCTGGCGTTGAGTCTTATAAGACACAGTTAGATTTTAATCAAGTTGCTGCTGATATGACGGAGAATGCTGCTAGAAGATCTTATCAAGAACAGTTAATTCAAATGGGATTTCAACTTGAAGATTTAACTTTACAAACAGATAGGAAAGCTAGAGGAGTAGATATAAATCGTAAGCAACTTAAATCTCAACGTAAAGAAGGTGTACGTACTGCTAAGATTAATAGAGCTAGTTTAAAAAATCAATTAGCTGCAAAGAAAGCTGACTATACTCAGAAGATAGAAGCACAAAGACTTCAAGGTATAGAAGGAGAAGGACAGATAAGAGCTTATGGTCAAACCGGAAGGTCTGGTCGTAAGAATCGTTTAAGAGCTTTACAAAATTCTCAACGCTTAGAAGATGCTTTACAGTATGCTTATTCAAATGCTGAGCGAAGTACAGGATTAGATATTAAAGCTATTAACACTAAATTAGAAGCTTTAGGTGATCGATTAGATTTACAAGATGAAGCTTTTGTAGAAGATCTTTATAATACTAGAGTAGATCAAGACTTTAATGAAAGACAATTAAGTGAACAACTTAAGAGTACTAATTTAGAGTATGAATTCAATCAAGAGAAACAGAAACTAGATAGGTATTCTGTTGATCTACAAGCTAGAGAACGGTTGAATCCTAAACCTGTCTTAGCACCTCAACTATCCAAACCACTAGAACTACCTGAACCAGTTCTACAAAAACCACGTGCTCCACGTAAGGGACCAAAACCACGTAAGTACATTGCTAGCTCTGGCCACGGTCTTGCTGCACTTGCTTCTGGTATGTCATCCTTTGGATCTGCACTGGCTAACTTTAATTCATAAAAACTATGGGAGTTATTTTTAGACCTACGGGTCCACGCCCTTTAAGCGAGTTTACAGTAAACATACCTGACCCATCCAATAAGATACGAAACCAAGGTTTAGAAGTACTTAGAGGATGGCGGGAGAAATCTGCGTTTGATAAAAGTAATGCACAAGAACTACTTGCTGCATTAAAAGAAAACGAACAGATAGAGAGTCAGTATAGACAGAAAGCGTTTAAAGCTCATGAAGCTGATAATAAGCGTATAGCTAGTCTTATAGATAAAAACTATGATGTAGAGATAAAGAACCTTGGTCAAGAAGCTAGGAACGCTAAAAGGAAGTATGATGCACTTGCTAAGTTAGTTCCTGCTGTTGGCGAGGTGATGATAGAGGGTGATAAAGCACTCGATAAGCTGGCAAAGCAAGCTGCAAAAAAGAAAATTAATGCAGCTGATGCTCCAAAAAAAGAGTCAACACCTGAAACAGAAAAACTAGCTGATGCTAATACTCAATTATCTAATGAAGTTAAGGCTCTTGCAGATAAGCATGGTATGTCTCCTGCTAGAGCTAGAGCTTATGCTAACATAACAAGTGGTAGAGAGAGGAAATGGTTCCTAGCATTCCACCATGAAGCGCAAGGTAAACAAGCTGTAACTGCTGCTATATCTCAAGGTGGTATATTTCACAACCAGAGTTTCACCTTTGGTTCTAAAGGTAATGAAAGAACTGGTAATTTAGCAGAATACGAGAATTGGATATCTACACATGGTTATAAAGGACAGAGAATTGAAACCGCTAAAATGTGGGATCAGAAAAATTCTGTAGCTAGAGAAAGATATAGCCATGTATCTGATGAAAATTGGAGTAAATATTTTAGACCTCATTTTGCTGCTCAGCATGATGCTTATGTAAATAAACTACAGAAAATTGCGGATAAGAAAGCTATCAGTGATAACCGAACTGAAGCATGGCAAGCTGTAGGTGGTGGTTATGCTGAAGGAATTGCAAATAAGCTTTCACCTATACAAGCACTCGCTGAGGTTAGAAAAAAACGTCTTGAGAATAAAGCACCAAATGTATCTGATGGTGATGTCCAAAGACAATTGACAACAGATGTTGTTACTGGAATACAGGCTAGAGGACTACCTCTTACTGTAGGGGAGAAGTACATTAATCTTCCTATTGTGACTAATGATGGAGATAAAACTACTATTGGGAAAAAGTTTCCTCAACAAGCAGAAGCAATAAGAAATGCATTAAAAACAAGAATGGCAGAAGAAACTGCCGAATTAGAAGCTAAAAATAAATCTATTAGAATAGCACAGGAAGCAGCTTTTCAAGGTGAAATAGTTAATTTAAAAGCTGATATAATGGCTAATCCTAATTTAAATATAGATGAGATTAGAGCTAGAATTAACTTAAATCCTAATATACCTTCTGAAATAAAAAATAAATTACAGAAATATACTAAAGATAATATCTTAACAGTAGATCAGATGAATGCTTCTTTACTTCAAGAAGTCTTTGAACGAGGTATATTAAATGAATCAATATTTGAAGATGACATAATGGAATGGCCTATAGCTCCTTCTGCTAAAAACGCCTTTATAGATAGATTAAGATCTAGAGGTGGTGATATGAATAATTCAGTTAGAAGTCAGTATAAAGGATTTCTTAATGAAGCAGTTAGAGCAGAACATGGAATAAAACATTATGGCCAAGGTGGAAAGATACATTCTGACTGGCAAAAGAAAATAGATCAAATTGAATTAAAAATAACTAGAGCTGCTAGAAAGCATTATTTAGATTTTAAAGGTGATAATATAAGTTCTAAAGCAGCTTGGGAAAAAGCTTATACATTAGCTTATAAAGAAGAGTTTCAGGATGTATGGAAAGATCGTAAGGAATCAGGTAACTTTTGGGAAGCTATGTCTGTTACAGAAAGTCCTGGTGTCAAACGTCCTAAAAATGTAGATCCTGTTGAGCAGAATCCAGTTAGAGTTATTAGAGAAAAAGTTGAAGAAGATGACTTTACTATAGAAAGTTTCATAAATGATGGGGAGCTAGATAACGAACTCCATATGCAGTCTGAAATGTTTAAATTACAAACAGCTATAAAAAATGGAACTACTTATAACCCTAGTCATTATGTTAAAGAGTCAGCTAAAGGTATGGGTATGACTCCAGAAAAGTTTACAGAAATTCATAATCAGAAACATAACATTAATCGAAAAAATAAAATAGAACTGAATTGGGAAAATTCTGCTATTGGACAGGCATCTGCTGCTTTAGCTGCTGCAAGTCCTGCTGTTCGACAACTTCATGCTGATCAATTACCTAGTCCAGAAGCAACTGAAGTAATTTTTAGTTATCAAATACTTACTGACTTAGGTATTGGCTATGGTGATATAGAACAGTTAGCAAGTATATTAAATGACAAAGGAGAACCAGAATTATTCCAACGTTTTACTAGTGCAGCAGCACAACGTATATTACAAAGGAGGACTGAATAATGGCTGAATGGATAGAAGATAAAGAGATTGATTACTCTGAACCTATTGAAGCCCCTACTCCTGAAGAGGCACCTCCTGTAGAAGAAGCACCTGTAGCTGAAGAAGCTCCGGTAGAAACTGTAGATAATGCTCCAATAACAACTGATCAAGCTGTTAAAGGTGGTCCAGGTGATTATTCATGGGGTGGTTATGAAGAGAAGAAATCGGCTGCAGAAAGTGAAGATAAGAGAGTTAAACCTGATAATGTAAGTCAAGAAGATTGGGATAACCGGCCTGAATGGTCTAGACCTTTAGAAGATGTACTACATGCAGGATCAACTGTTGGTGCAGGTGTTTTAGATTTTACTTTTGATGCTGCAGGGATGACTAGAATACCTTGGTTAGTTAAAGCTGATAATTGGTGGGATGGTAATAATCCTAAATCAAAAGATCCTTCACATACTTTAGTACGTGATGTATCTGCTGTACTTATACCTTCATTGATGGGTGGTGCATTAGTTGGATCTATTGGTAAAGCAACTCAAGCTAGACATATACCTAAAGTACAAAGAGTTCTAGCTACTATAGCTGCTCAAATGGGTATTGAAGTTAGCATTGCTGGTATTACATCTCAATCATATGAACAAGATAATGCGGCTGGTGCTCTAAATAAAATGTTTGGTTGGAACCTACCTTGGGCTACTAAGGATGGTATGGACCCTGATAAACGTAGACATCTTCATATGTATGAAGCTGGTGGTTTCTCAGCAGCAGTTGATCTAATTGGTGCGTTTGGAGCATTTGGTCAAGCACTGAGAAAGATAAATCTTGATCAAAAATCTATTAACTTAAGAGAACAACAGGTTGAAGCATTAGGTAAAATATTAAAAGAAGATGGTGTAGATCCTGTTACAGAAGCTGTACAAGGTACTAGAGGAGTTAGAAATGCTGCTCAAGAAGATGAAACCTTAAAACGTTTAACTAATAAGACAGATACAGATTATGATCCATTCATAAATGAACCTGCTAGACCTGAACAAAGAGCTGTAGATCCAGATTATTTTGATGTTGATCCTGTTGGTGCTAAAGCCGACTTATATCGTATACAAAATAATATAGGTACAGTTGATGGTATAGCAAGACCTTTTGCACCTCCAAGTGTATTAGATACTATAACTAATTCTGGTGCTACTCAAAGAGCATCTGAACTAGGTAAGTTCTTTGATGGTGGTCTATCTGCTAATGCAGACATTATCATTGATGAGAAAACTATTAAAGCAGCTGATCTAAATAAAGCAGTTGATAATCTAGTAGAGAATTTATTTGATCCTGGTACATCATTCAATCAATTTAAAAAGACGATTAATGCAGGTAAGACTAGAGTATTTAAAGGTCGTCAATTCTTAAATGATGATGCTTGGGTTGAAGCTTCTGCAGCTTGGCAACGAGCACATAGAGAACTATTCGATCCTAATAATTTAAGAGCTTCTGCAGTCCTACAACAACAAGCTGCAAGTACTATAGCTACTACTGCTAGATCTATGAATCTATTAGATGATATAGGTACTAATAGCAGGCAATGGGAAATCATGTCTAAGAAGATGAAATTCCTTGTTGGTGAAGTTACATCTAATCGTAGCATCATTAAACGCAGTGTAGAGATGCAAGAGCTAGTTAGAGGTGGAGATTTTAGAAGACTAGCTGAATGGCTTAATTATCAATCTGATGGATTTGATGTTGCTATAGGTGCTGCTAGACAAAGTGCATCTGATATTATAGATGAACTAGAAAGGATTGCTAAAGAACATCCTAATTATATGAGACCATTAGCTGAAGCATATGATGCTACTAATGGTGATGTTGATACTTTATATAAACTACATAAATGGGGTGAAGCTAATATAGGTTTACTTAAGAAGGGTATATATGATAGAAACCCTGAAATGCCTAGCTTCATTATACGTGGTCTACATGCTATAAGATATAATAGTATACTAAATGGTTTAGCACCTGTACGTGCTTTAACTGGTAACTCTATTATGTCTACGATTAAACCAATCTCTGTATTTACAGGAGCTTTTGTTACTGGTGATGTAGCTACATTTAAACGTGCTATGTATACCTATGGTGGTATCTCTGAGAACATTAAACGTGGACTTAGAGTAATGGGAGATGATTGGCGTAGAGCTAATTCTAATCCACAACTAGCTGTTAAGAGAGGTCGTAAAGACTTTAAGATGGCAGATATGGAGAAGTTCCAAGCTCAACAAACTTTATCTGATACATGGCGTAGAGAAGGCTTAGACGGTAAAGTTGCGATGTGGAATATAGGTGCATCCTTAACACATTGGAATAACTGGTCTATAAATAGATGGGGTATAAATGCTTTATATAGTCTTGATGGTTTCTTGAAATCATTGAATGCTAGTGGTAGTGCTAGAGCAAGAGCATATGATGCTTTACTGGAAGCTACTAATGGTTCATTTAGTAGACAGCAATTCACAGATCTACAAAGTCATTTATATGATCAAGCGTTTGATAGTAATGGTTTACTTAGAGATTCAGCTGCAGAATTTGCTACTAAAGAAATAGCTTTAAATTTAGATTATCAATTTGTAGACAACTTTGAATCATTTTTAAATCATGTACCAGTTGCTAAACCACTATTTATGTTTCCAAGAACAGGTATAAATGCTCTTGAATTAAGTTGGTCATTTAGTCCTGCTAGTAATTTAGGTCCAGCTATTACACGTGCTAGACGCACATTAGCAGCTGAAACACCAGAAGAAATAGCAGAAGTATTAGCTGAACATGGTCTAGATAATACACCAGAAGCATTTAGAGCACTTCAGTCTGAGTATATCGGTAGACAGGTCATGGGTACTACTGTAATCATGGGTGCTGGTATGTGGGCATTAGAAGGTAATCTAACTGGTAATGGTCCTCAAGACCCTGCTGAGAGACGTAGAATGATGAATATGGGTTGGCAACCTTTATCGCTTAAGAATCCAATAACTGGTAAATGGCATAGCTATCAAGGTTTTGAACCGTTTGAAAGTGTCTTAGGTATGACTGCTGATATTATTTATCAAGCTGATCGTGTAGATCAATCTATAGCTGAAGATTGGTTTAGAAAACTATTAGCTGCTATTACAATGAATACCACAAATAATACATTTACATCGGGCTTTGAACCTTTAGTTTCAATGTTCTCTGGTGCTGAGTATACGTGGAATAGATTTTTAGCAAGTACACTTAACACTTCTCTGCCACAAGCTGGAGTGAGAACGATTCTCAATAATACTATTACTCCACAGTTAAAAGATGTGAAGAATGATATGGGTGCTATGCTGAAGAATATGAATAAATTCATGTTCCCAACAAGTACCAAAGGTTTACCTGATATGGTTGATATCTATACAGGAGAACCTATTAAGTATTATGAAGGTATGACAGCAGCTGCTAATGCTTTAACACCTATGTTCAAACAGAATGGTGGTATGGAACCTTGGAGACAATGGTTACTAAGTACTGGCTGGGATGGTTTATCTAAAAAACGAATAAATGAAATATCAGGTGGTAAATTAGATCCACATGGTAGACAGTGGATTAATAATTGGATAGGTAAACACGGCGGTTTAAAAGGTAGAATCATAGAAATGATGGAGAAAGATGGTAAGTATTGGGACGCTGAACTTAAAAAATATAAGAAAGGTTTAGGTCTAACTGGTAAACAAAGAGATACTCCAATCAAACAAACTCTATTACATAGACACTTAGATGATATACATGATGAAGTATTTGGTTATGCTATATCAGCTTATTATGAATATCTACAGAATAATAGTCAAACCGCAGAATTAGAAGGTATAATAAGACAACAAATCAAGGGTGAATTAGGCTCAGGTAATACTGATGAAGCCTTTAGATTAAGAGACGAACTCCTTAAACTAAACAAATAAAGCATTATGGCTACAACTGAAAACAATTTTACAGGGAATGGTACGCGAGTTTCGCATGCCTTTACCTTTCCATATTTAAATACTAGTGATGTTAAGATCGGTCTCAAATTAGGGACTGGTGCTGAGCAGGTACTAGCCGCAACTGAATACACATTTCCTAATGCTACAACGTTAAAACTTAGTGCAATTGATTCTGCTACCACCTGGCAGGAAACATCTGGAGCACCTAAGAGTGCTATTAAAGTACGAGTCCATAGGAAAACAGCAGATGACAATGTTGCCTCCACCTTCTACCCAGGGTCAGCTATAAGATCTAGTGACCTTAATGACAACTTTATACAAAACTTATACGTTACACAAGAAGCAAGAAATATAACAAGTGATAGTACTACTGTAGCTGAAGAAGCAAAGGAAACTGCTGATACCGCAAAGACTACTGCTGATACAGCATTGGCTACAGCTAACACAGCTTCGAGTACAGCAACCACAGCTTCTAATACAGCGACTACAGCAAATACCACGGCTAACACAGCATCGACTAATGCGACAAACGCTGTTAACACAGCCAACGCAGCTAGCTCTGCTGTTGGTGATAAGGTAAATAAAGATGGTAGTACCACCATGACAGGTGCTCTACCTATGGGTACTAAAAAGATCACTGGAATGGGTGATCCTACAGCTGCCCAAGATGCTGCTACTAAAGCATATGTAGATGCACATCTTGTAGATGAAGATGACTTAGCCACTAATTCTGCTACTAAACCTCCTAGTCAACAGTCAGTTAAAGCTTATATAGCTACAACTAACTATACTAAGGCCGAAGCTGATGCTAAGTATTTCTCAGCAGATACAGAGACAATTGATAGTACTGAAAGTTGGTCAGACGCAGATAATAGAATAGCTACCACTAAAGCTATTGATAATAGAGTCACAACTATAGTCCAAGATGTTGGTGGTTTCGTACCTATTGCAAATGAAACTTCTTTTCCAAACACTAATCCCGATGTTAATAATGGGGCTGGAACTCTTGTTAGCATTAAAGCCCTCGCTAGTTCTCTCACATCAAACGGGAGCGGGGTAGCTACCATTGCTAATGGTAACGTAGCTAATAGCGCTACTGTTACTATTAATGGTTTAGATAATAGCACTACTTATGCGGCTGGCTATGGGATGATAGTAGAGACAACTTCTACATTACATACTTATGCATTCCATAGACTTCTCGCGAAAGCTACTGAGATTACATCAGTTAATAATAACTCTTCTAACATTAATACTGTTGCTGGAGCTATTACAAACATTAATACAGTTGCAGGTAATAATACCAACATAACTGCTGTTGCAGATAATGAAGATAATATTGATATAGTAGCAGGTGAACTTGTATTTGCTGAAGATCTAGGTCTTGTATCAGAGTCTTTAACATCTTCATCAGGTAACAACATTGATACTGTTGCAGGAGCGATTACAAATATCAATACTGTAGCAGGTAACAATGGTAATATAACAACTGTAGCTGGAGTTAGTTCTAATGTAACTACAGTTGCAGGATCTATTACTAATGTTAACTCAGTAGCTACTAATATAGCTAATGTTAATAGCTTCTCTGATCAATATAAAGTAGCTGGATCAGCACCTGGTAGTCCTACAGAAGGAGATCTATGGTATGATTCTGGTAACAATGTATTGAAATATCATAATGGTAGTTCCTTTATAACTATCGCTTCTGGTCTAACTAATATAATAGAAGATCAGACCCCTGAACTTTATGCAGCTTTAGACTGCAATGATAAAAACCTCACTGAAGTAGCAACTATCAGTGGTGATAACTTACAAATCGACTTTGGAGCTATAGCTTAACATGGCAAAAAAATTACAATTAAGAAGAGGTACAACCTCTCAGCATAGTAGCTTCACAGGCGCAGTTGGAGAAGTTACAGTAGATACAGACAAGAAAGTTGTTGTCGTACATGATGGTAGTACAGCAGGTGGAATACCTTTATCAAAGGCTTCTGATGCTGCTGAATTAATAGATGAAGATGACTTCTCTAGTAACTCTGCTACTAAGGTACCTTCACAACAGTCTACAAAGGCTTATATAGCTGCTACCTCTCAACCATTAGATGCTGACTTAACAAGCCTTGCAGGCTGTCAGACAGGTGCTGCAGGAGCCTATGCTGCTCTCACACAAACTGAGGTAGAAATACTTGATGGTGCGACTTTAAGTACTGCAGAATTGAACTATGTAGATGGTGTTACATCTGCTATTCAAACACAGTTAGATACTAAAGCAGCTTTAACTGCTGATCAATCTTGGTCTGGGTCACAACGTGGTACTATATCTGATGTAGGTACTAAGACTGCTAATTTTGACTTTGATCTTAATACTGCTAATAACTTTAAAATAACTATCGGTGCTAATGCTAAAGAATTTGGTTTTACCAATATAACAGCAGGACAATCAGGTACAATTGAAGTTGTTAATGGAGCTTATACTTTATCTTATGGATCTGAAATACACTTTGTAGGAGGTACAGCACCTACACTAACACAAAGTGCTACATCATTCCTTGCTTATTATTGTCCTTCAGGTTCAGTTGTATTTGTACAACATATGCTGAACGTTAAAGCTCAATCTTGAGGTACATAATATGACAGCTTTAATAGGAAACCCGCTGTTGCTAACTAGTGCTCCAGCGGATGATGCCTATCAGATAGAAAAGGGTCTTAGAGTTGCTCCTTCAAATTATTTACGTAGAGAATTCTCATCAGATGGTAATAGGCGTACATGGACGTATGCAGCATGGTATAAAAATAGTGAAATAGGTGCACTTTTAAAGTTATTTAGAGCTTATAAAGATGATAGTAATCAAGGTTATTTACATATAGAGTCTGATCATAAAATAGCATGGGATAACCGCATTAGTGGTACTTGGTCTACTAGTACTGCAACAGCTGCTAAATTTAGAGATCCATCTGCATGGTTTCATATTACCTTTGTATATGATTCTAATAATACAGTAGAAGCCGAGCGGATGAGGCTTTTTATTAATGGTGTAAGATATAATGGGACTTGGGAAGACGCTCCTAATTGTGCTCAATATTTAGAAAGTGAATTCAATAGAGGTGGTTACAAGCATGATATTGCTTCTGGAAATGGCTACGTTGCAGACGTACATTTCATTGACGGCCTAGCATTAGCCCCTGCTGCATTCGGAGAATTTTCAGATTCTAATACCTGGAATCCGAAAGCCTTTGCACTTCCAGCTCCTAATCAAAATATTACTTGGTCTAATGGTTTAAGTCATACTATTGCTGGTAGTGCTGGTACTTGGACCTCTCCTGCAGTTAATGCTTTTAATAGTGATATTAGTTCTTCAGTTGATGAGTATCAAGCTGTAACAGAAACAGCTAATGGTAATCAGGAAATCATTTTAACCTGGGTTCCTCCTACTGCATTAGAAAATGTACAACAGCTACGGGTAAGTCAATATGCTGCTGCATACAATTACCCAATTTACACAAGAATTAATGAAGAATACTGGGTCGAAGTAGATAATAAGTTCCCAGGTTGGACTGAAAATACTGATGGTGTTTGGATGGATTTTTCTCAAATAATTCCATCTGATAGGAAGATTACTAAAATTGAATGGAAAAGAACCCCTACAACTACTGGAGATGGAATAAATCTTGGTGTTATTGAAGTAAATGGGGTCGCTCTTGTAGACGGCCAAATCGATGCAGACACTTTTAATAACCCGAATAATGGAACGAAGTGGAGTGATCAGTTTACATTAAATACTGGTAGTTATGGTACTGGAGAAGGTCCAGCAGGTGGTTTCACAGGTTTCACAGGAACAGCTGGTCCAGGTTCTGATTATGATCATGTAGCTCCAACGCATTCTAATAATAGTAAATGTACTTGGAATACTAATATTGCATTTAATACAAGCTTTAAATTTACTACCTGGTGCAACAAGGATTCAAGTAATGCAATCCAGCCTATATTAAAAATTAATGATGTAAATGTAGCTGCTAGTGTTGTTAATGCTGGTGCTGACGGTTATGCTAATAGAAAAGAAATAGAATTTGCAAATCATGCTGGTATAAGTTCACCTATAACTAAAATTGAATTCTCATCAATTCAGAATGTTGGAGCAAGTGGAAACGGTAACTGTGGTTTATCCTTATTAAAAGTTGATGGTGTTCCGATTATTGATGAATTAGTTGACAACACCGTCCACCTTAAGTTTAACGACACAACAACTAATGCAGCTTTAGGTTATGATTCATTAGGTACAGATTTCACTGAATCACATGTTGAGAAGGGTGGACCTATATTAAAAACTAATATAGCTGGAGATACAGTTACTAGTAGTTATAACACTGACGCAAATAAATCTAATTTAGTATTAGCATTACCTGGTAATACATTAACAGATGTACACCATACAGTAAAAGGCAGTGGTTCAGCAAAAAGTCTAACTAACGATGGCGTTACAGTATCTACAGACGATAGTAAACATTATGGTTCGTCTTTATTATTCGATTCTAATAGAGACGATGATTTAAGTATCACTGGTGATGCAGATTTTGCATTTGGAACAGGTGATTTCTGTGTAGAGTTCTGGGTTAAGAATAAGGGAAATGTAAACTACCATAACTATTTAGCAACTAGAAGTGCTAATGCTGCAGAAGATGGATGGTGTATAGCAACTAATTCTAGTGGTATTTTATATGCTCATTCTAATGGTGCAATGGCAGGTTCATATAGTGGGGAGCACACATTACCGTTAGATAAATGGTGCCATGTTGCTTATACACGAGCTAGTGGAACACATCGTCTATTTTTAAATGGCGTAGCTGCAGCAACTGCTAGTACTACATCCAGAGATTATACAAATGATGACCTTACAATTGGTACTAACCCTTGGGGTCCAGAACCTGGGACCATATATTCTTATATGCAAGATATAAGGATTTATAAGGGTGCTGCAAAATACACAGCTAATTTCACACCTCCAACCCGCAACGACTTCACGGCTATTAATTTAGAAACTACTACTTATGATACCTTTGCACCTGCTGTACCAAATGCCACGGGCGGTCTTCCAATTTTTAATACTACTGATACATATGGACTTGTCAAAGGTTCTGGTAATAGAGATGACTCAGATTCTGGAAATTTAGAAGTAGCTATTGGGAATACTGCTACTGATTCTAGTGCTGCTAGTTTAACTGTAACTTTTAATGGAGATACTACAAACTCTACAGAACAAAGTAAATTTTATGGTTCAAGTATTAAACTGGATGGGACTGGCGACAAAATAACTACTAGTGGACATCCTTGGAGTGAAAGCGGAGATGCAACATTTGAATGTTGGGTATATAAAACCAGTGGTGATCATGAAGTTCTTTGGGATACTAGTAG
>VTLG01012453.1_pt1 | contig 16629 bp, 19 predicted proteins | sample 4694571 | NCBI WGS metagenome assembly VTLG01 (sample SAMN12604809, study PRJNA352737) | marine metagenome | biome: ENVO:00000447; feature: ENVO:00000209|ENVO:00000569|ENVO:01000036; material: ENVO:00002151; isolation source: viral sequences binned using virsorter ...
TTCATCTGTAAAAGTTGCTTCTCCAATATCTCTTCTTATTTGAGCTAAGTCGATATAAAGTTGATTTGAATTATTGTCATAATCACCACTAAGAACTGCACCAGCAAGAGCTTTAAAAGCTGGTGTTCTATCTGCTTCTGCTATTTCAATTCGTTCAAGAACAAATTCTTTTCTATGTGGAAAAACTTCTATAATTCTTTCCAACATATCTTTTCCTTCTTCTCCTGTAGATTTTTTCCCATATTTTAAAATTAATCCTTTAATTGCAAATTCTTCAGCTGCTTTTTCTTGATCTGCTTGTCTTTCGTCATCTTCTTTTTTTGCTTTCCAGAGTTTTCTACTTTGTTCAAACATTAATGTTCCAAACTTAGGATGTTCTTTTAATGTTCTTTGTCTATATTTACCGTTTTTTTGCTTTTCTTTTGGACCATATTGAATATCGCCAAACATCTTAATAAACTCTTGAGCATCATTGACGTTTCCTGTTTCAGCATAAATTTGAGTAGTAATACTTTTTCCTGAATCAAGTAAACTAGGCCAAAATTGAGTTTGTTTATCAGCAGTAAGACCTAAAATTACATTTTCATTTACATATTCATTTATATCTTTTAAAGCTTGTTCAGTATTTCCGTTTCTGTATGATTGAAAAGACTGCCAAAGAACAGGTACGGATTGTTGTTTTAATCTATTAAATTTAAAGATATTGTGCTCTTTTAAGTGATGAGAAGTTATTGTTTGAACTGCTTTTGCTTGGGATTCGTAAAATGTAATCCTATCAACAGGATTCATGTTTTCTAAATGATTTATATCTATCTGACTTACTTCTTGTAAAAAATCTTGAAATTGAGGTGAGTTAGGAGAAAAATGAGTAATTGGTTGGTTTATTTCATTTTCATCTTCATCTGTAATAGTATAAGTTTTTCCTTGGTATAAAGTGGTTACTTTATTGGAATAATTCCCAGCCAATAATTTTGTTTTTGTTTTTTCAAAAGCTCTTTGAGCAAAGATACTTCCACCTATTAATTGTCTAGCTGCTTCTTCTCCATCTTTTTTCTTGATTGATTTAGTGTAATTTTTAAAATCATTTTTTGATGCTTCTAGTGCTAATTCAACTCCTTCTGCTTGTTCAGCTTCAATAGCAGTATCAATTCTGTTGTCTAAAAATTTATCTAAGCCAGGATTAACAGACTGAAGAATTTTAAGTAAGTCGTCAACTCCAGAAGAAGGTGCAACAACACTAGGCTGAACAAAAGTGTTTACTGGTCTTGCTTGCGGTTGGTAACTGTTAGTCATGAAGTTGCAATTCTATTTTGGAAAGCTGAGGTGGTTGGTTTAGATTGACTTAGATAAGGTCCAGCAACGTCTAGGTATCCTCCAAGGGCATTTGTACCAATACCTAAAAGTGTTCCAAATGGTGATGGTGCATTTGCCATTGCTGTGTTTCTCATATCTATCGCTTGGTTATATCTGCTATCTCTTCTTGCTAAAGAACCTTTTGTCTCTCTTCCGTATTGGTCTTCTATTGAGCTGAGTGTTTGATTTAAGCTGACTTGATTTCTAAGTCCTTGTCGTTCTGCATCCATTTGTAAAATATTAAACAATAAACCTGTTCCTTCAGAAGCCCTAATTGCTCCACCAGCTTCTGCAATCTTTCTCCTATTCTCAAATATTTCTTTGGATTTTTTTAGTCTCTCTTCTTTCAATCTTGCTGATGAAGCGTTTAATTCATTAGTTAAAGCCCTATTAGCATTTTCAGCTGTTGTTACTGCTGCTTCTGCTTTATAGTTTGCTTTTTTTACTCCTTGGTTATGTTGAACTACAGCACCTACAACACCTAAACCTAACTTTGCCCAAAGGGGAAGAGCTGCGCCACCTAATGCTCCTGCTAAAACACACATTTAAGCAATCCTCACAAACTCGTAGAATGGTTTTTTCATATGACCATATTCAGAATGATACTTAACAAAGGTGAAGCCAAGAGCTTTTAACCACTTAATAGCAGATTGATTTTCTGCATATACACAATTATATAAGACATTTTGTGTTTGCAAAAGTTTTTCTATCCATTCTTTTCCCTGTCTTATTAATTGTATTTTATATTTTCTCTTACTAAAGAGTTCATCTGTAGCAACCATCCATATCACTCCATTAACTACAACACCACAAAGACCCATTGGTTGATCATCATCTCCTGCAATGGTTCTTACTTGTTTTGATGATAAATAAGTTCGTCTAAGTGCTTCTTCTGGTGCTTCTCCTGTTTGATACCAAGCTTCTATTTTATCTAATATTCTTAAATTCTTAACGACATGATCAAGGTCACTAACTGTTGATTTTCTTAAATGTCCCATTAAATACGTCTGGATCTCATATGGAATCTAGCTTCATATTCAGCAGAAGATAATTGTGTTGGTAGAAATGTATCGTTTTTTATATCTATATTTACACTGTCAGCTCTACTCATAATAGGAACTCTAAACGTACCTGTTTCTAAATTAATTTCACCAAGAGTTGCAGAAGCTGTTCCTAATAATTGACCAGTAAATTTATGGGTAGATGTCACCTTATGATCTGGTGTTACTTCAACTTTAAAATGTCCTGTATCTTCATACTTAATATAAAAATGATGTAGTTGTAATCGACCACCTATATATTCACTACCAGTACCAGTAGTAGTTTTTTCAGTTAAACGTTGTCTAGTAAAGCGATAGTGCATTTCATATGGTTCACCAATAATTACTTTTGAACCTGTGTAGTTACCTTCTGCATTAACTGAATAAGCTGCACCATTAGGATTTGTTGTTGTAGTAGTAACTAATTGCCCAGGTTTTAAAGTTTGATTTGCTCCTTGTGTATCAACATAAGTACTTGTTTCTCCTTGTGCTAAATATCTTCCAACAACAGCCATGTTTGCATAAGTTCTATAAGGTAAAGTCCATGTTGTTGTATCTGTTTGATTGTTATAAGCAACAGAAACACCTGAAGTAGCTTCTGTAAGTTTATGATCTAAGTAATATTGAAAAGTAGAATTTGCTTCTTTGTAATCAGGTTCAAAAGGTATTCTTTCTAAAGTTGTCAAATTGTTAGCATCTCTAATAACTAAATATAAATCACTATTAATAAAGTCGATATTTAAAATTGAACGAGAAGAATTAATAGAAAAAGTAGACCATGAGTTTAGTATCTTCTCATTAGTCTTACCAAATAACCATCGGTTAATATATAATTTATTAGGGTTATCAGTCCCTAGTAATACTAGGATGTCTTCACTTGTAGAAACAGCTAATTTATAAATATTAGCAGGTATATATTTTGGTATATGTATAGTTATATTTGCAGCATCTTTGATAGCAACATTTTCCTGAGTGATGTATTCTCTAATACCTGCATATGATCCTTTCTGTGTTAAATAATAAATACTATTACCAGATCCTACAGGAGTTGCATCAGGACTATTTTCAAACTCTGTTGCTACAATAACGTTTGCTGTTTTAGGAGTTAAATTATCAGCTGAACTTTCTAATACAAATTGTGTTTGATCAGAAAATAATATTAACTGTTCTCCCATTGTGATTGCATGTTTTAAAATAGCTACTTTTGTATGTGAAGCAGCTACATCAATAGGATCACTATCTATTACAGTAGTTACTGTTTCTGGAAAGAAATTAAAGAACTCAGAAACTCTAGATAAAATAATATTATCATTAGACAAAAAGCCTAATCTGTTTCTAAAAAATAAAACATTATTGATTTTATTTCCAACAAAAGATGAAGTAGGAGCACTATCTAAATCACCTACAGTTCTTTCTCCCCATTTAGGCAAAGTATAATTAACACCAGATACTGTATATGTATCACCATCAACTTTAGCAAATCTAAAATGACCATCAGCTTGTCTGACTAATACATGAGGCATTGTTGTATGGTCATATTTATAAGTGATACCTGCTTTTAATGATTCTTCCCATTGACCATCTTCAAAAGTTCCTCCATTATTAGTAACAAATTTCACATAGTAATTATCAAAATTACTAGAGTCATCTCCTTTTATTTCAACAACAAAATTATTAGGTGCAACAGTAGGTAGTTCATTAAACTCTTGTACTGCATTTTTAACTAAAGTAATTCTTCTATTACCTTGAGTATCACTTGTATCAATACTAAAATCAGAACTATCGTTTTTTCTTATCCATAAAACTGGTCCATTTTGACTAATAGTGAAACCACTTAAAGCAGATCCACTTGTAGGACTTTCACCGTTTTGACCTAATAATTTATCTTTTAATTTTCCTGTTACTACTGATGTTTTTAGGTTAGTTGTACCTGTGTTATAGGTAGCAGTTGTACTGTTAACTGTGACTGTATAATCTGTTTCAGAAGAAGCCTGATTAACAAATACTATTGCTCCTGTACCTCCACCTGAACTAACAGCATTATCAATAGCTACTGTTTTACTTGTATTAACAACAAAGGTATAGTCTGCAATTGTAACTGTTTTTATTTCTCCTCTAGGATTAGATGTATCTAAATAAGTAACACCATCAGGTGTGTGTACGGTCTTTTCTGTTCCATTAATATCATAAACTTTAACAGCTTCATCACTAAAGACTGCTACATAGCGTGACCCTACTTCTCTATTAATCGTATGAACATGAACATTAGAAGCTGTAGGAAAGTTTGCTAAGACTGTTTCATACTTAACTCCACTTCTTTTTTGTAATCCTTGTACTGGAGAGCTATCAGCATTTTCTTGTAGATCTGCATGATCAGGTTGTTTTGTTGAGTCAGCAGCTTGTGATACTCCTCTTAAAAGAGTAGGGATAGCTCTTGAAATAATGCCCATGATTACCTAATTAGTGCATTGGCTGGTGAATAAGTACTAAAGACAGAAGTTAAAGAAGGATCACCTCTAAGTAAATTATGATCTGCATTAGCTAAATCAGTTTCCATTAGTACTGATCTTGCTTGTATTTCATCTTGTTGTGTAAAAGTTCTTAAGCCTTGATCACCAACAAGTCGATCAACAAAAACTCTTGCAGCTTTTACTAAAATGTATCTTCTTGCTGGTTCAGGAATATCAGTAAAAGGTCTGTAATAAACAACAGTTCCTGTTAATGATTCACTAAATTCATAAGTATGTTTTTTTCTGTCATATAGTTTTAATCCTATTTGTATTGCATCAACATCTGGATGATCATGCACATTAGGATCAACTCTAATTGTGGTATTAGCTAAAGCTATTTGATTTGTAGAATTATCTTTAGTTAATACAACATCTATTTCTGTATTAAAAGACCATCCTTCAGATTGAACTTCTTTATTTGTTTCTGTCAGAGTGTTTTGAGCAACTCTTACATCAACAGGTAAGGTTCCTGAAAGAGAGTTAATAGGTGCTTCACCAATAGCAGCCAACATAATGTTGATTGCTTCTAGTTCAGTTGTAGCTACAGCAGTCATTGTTTAAATACCTTCTTTAAAGATTGTTTAGCTGTTCTATATACCAGTCTGTTCCTTTTTTTCTTTCAGATTCTTTTTTGAACATCTTCTCACCGAGTTTGATAAGAAGATTCTTCCGAGTTTTTTTCTTAGTTTTTTTCTTCTTCATTTTTTTGTCCTCTTTTTTTTCTTTTGTTTCTTAGCGGCTTTTGGTTTTGTTGACAGTGGTTTTGGTTTAAGTGGTGGTGATGTTTTACTGTGAGGTAATGTTCTAGGTGGTGGAGCTGGTCTTCCTAGCGGTTGAGGTAAAATCTTTGGTTTGAATTGTTGGATCATTAGATCCTTTAAAGTGTAAGTCATAGATAATTTCTAATATAAAAAAGAAGGATACCCACAGTATATGAGTACCCTTCTGTAATTGGTTATGAAGCAGAAAGCTTGATAGTAGCAGCAGCTTCAGGACGGAGGATTCCGTGGCCTAGAGCGTATTTCGCCACCATCAATGTTCCTTGGTACATCACAGAGTAGTCATTTCCTGAAATCTCTGTTTGTAGGTCAAGCAACTTAACTGTACCAACAGCTGATTTATGGAAGACAAGACCGATAGTCTTGCTGTCATCACCAGCATAGGTGTTATTAGAACCACCTAATTCATTAGCATCAGATCCACCTGGAGGCTTGTTCTCCTGTGAAATGTTGTTGCTCATAATTACAGGCATACCTGCAACTTGAAGAACTGTTCCTGAAGCAAATGAACCGTTACCACCTGGGTTGTAGTCAGTACTAATAGTTCTAGTAGCTGATTCAGGTAGCTTGTAGTATTCAGCTGGTGGAAGTACTACAAAACGATCTGTCTTAGGTATGTCACGCTCATCAAATGCTTGAGCAATGTCATAGATAGCTGCTGCTAACTCATCGCCAGTAACATCTGAAGATGCAGTATTACCATTAGCAAGAGTTAGAACAGTACCACCACTACCACCTGTAAGAGTAGTAGAAGCCCTAGAAGCGTTACTAATACATTTAGCGACGTTCTGATCGTATCTTTTAGCTAAAGCCTTACCTAGTTCACTAGCGTAGATTGCTCTTACGTCATAGTGGTTCATCAATTCGTCAATGTTAGCAACGAATGATTGAGCAATAAGTAGGTCATCTATGTTGATAACTTTCTCATTGTGCAGGATTGCACCACCAGTCAGTAAGTTGCCAGGTGTATGGTAGGCGGCTGTTGCTGTGCCTGTAACAGGGAATTGTGCTGACTTACCAGAAGAAATAGTTCTTACGGTATGTAGTGCATCTGAGAAAACATTGTTTTCAGAGAACGCAGTAAGCACCTCGCCACTGAACACTTTGCATTTTGTTACCCCAAAGGCTCTTTATCCCTTGGTGCTACATCTTTACCATTGATGTAGATCGGACTATATCTTCATCCATTACTGGATGCAGGGCACTCGTGGAAGCATTACTGAGTTTCCTCTCGGCTTCTAGTCTCTGAACCTTCCAACTTGTAGGTTGGCTTGGCTGCTGATTACCCATTAATGGTGGGCTTCCAGCAATTCACCCTGTTCATTTCTGCTATCTCTAACAGAACGCCCCAATTAAATTAAGGAAAAGTGCTTCGTAGCCAGTTCCACTATTGTTAACCAGACCCAGCCTTGACGCTGTTGCGTTAGACATGGATTACTCCTTGAGAGTGAAGATTAAAAAAGGGTTTTGATACTTCCTCGGCGAATCCTTTCTCAAGGTGTTATCCCTCGCAAGGGGCAACTTAATATTTAGAAAACCTAGAAGTAATTAAATAATAACAGTTATTGAGTTTTGCCAACACTACTTATCCTTTTACGTTAAATACACTTGAATCAACTAAACGTCTTTGAACATCTTCTGTGTAACCAACATCCTTTCCATATCTAGGATCTTTCATAGCTGTTACAACTTCAGCTGTTGATCTATATGGTGTTGGTCCACTTTGACCAGACTTACCACTTAAGAGAGAAGGTTCATTACCCATAGAATTGTTGTATTGAGCTTGAAGGCCATTAACAGCTAATTGTATTTGAGCTGCATTACCAGTTTGAGTTAAAGCATTAAAAGCTTCTACTTGATCAGATGATAAGTTCTCTACTGCCCAATTGGTTAATCTTTCATAACCTTGTTCTCCTCCTACTGAATCTTGAATAGCTTTAATTTGAGTTTCAGCTACTTCGACAGCACCAAATGTTTGTGCTTTTATACCAGCAAGATAAGAATCAATAACATTCTTAGAGAAGCCAGCTTTATTTAATTTGGTGTAATCATCTTCAGAAATTTCACCAGATTCTTCAAATCTAGTAGAAATATCTTGAGCATCTATACCAGCTTCTTCAAGAACATTTGCTAAACCTTCTCCATAAAATTCAGAAGGATCAAAGTCAGATTCTTCTGTTTGAGATTCTTCTGTTTGAGTCTCTTCTTCAGTAGAAGCTTCAGGTGTAGATTCTTCTGTAGAAGTCTGACCTAATTTACCTTGTAGTTCTTGATAAGAATTAGCTAGATCTTCAACAGATTTAAACTTACCAAGAATTAAACCATTCTCATCTTTTTCAAGATTAGATAAATCCTCCGTAGTCATTGGAGGAGTTTCTGATGTTGCGACTTGTGAAGTTGCCATAAAACCTCTGGGTGGTTAGTTAAAAGTTATTGTATTACCTTTACGAGTTTTGAAATCCCCCTTCTTACCAGGAATAGGATTTTGTTCAGGTTCGTTAGGTTTAGAAACAGTCAGTTGAGTAGAAACTTCTTCTTGTTTAACTACAACTTTAGGTGTTTCAATCTTTGGTGTTTTGATTTTTGGTATTTCAGCTTTAGGTGCTGGTACTGATTCAGGCTGTTTCTTCGTTGGCATCAGATTGCTCCGTTAGTTGTTGTGCTTGAGCGTTTTTCTGGGGATCCATTAAAGGAGACCCCAAAGCAGCTGGCCCAAGATGTTGTATAAGTTGCTGCTGTTGCATTGCTTGCATTTCTGCCTGTATCTCTTCTTGAGATTTAACTAGGTTGGCAGTATCAATACCAATAGAATTAGCAAGCCTCTTAATTGCTTCGTCAACATTCATATACTGTCTCATTATATCTGGGCCTAAAGCTTGAGAAACCGTACCAATAAATTCAATCAGTTTATTTCTATCATTACCTCTACCTAATCCTTGAAGACCAGTAACAATCTTAGGTTTAACTATTTTTTCTGGAAGCTTAGGAGCTTTACCACTACGAGTAAGCATATGCATCCTTCTCTTTAAATAAGGAAGCTGAAACTCTTGAGTCAGAATTGAATAGATACCACCCAAACTATTTTCTAATTCATTAGCCATCATTGATACTTCAGCAGCAGTCACTCTTTCAGCATCTCTTTGAACTGACCTAGCCATTAAGAAAGCATATTCAAGTCTTCCTTCTATACGTTGAATAGCAGAAAAAGATACATTAAAATCTGCACCTTTATTGACCTGCATTACAGAAACATCAGCAGCATTACCTTCACGGATAGCACCATTAGGAGCCTTTGCTAAAGTTGCTGCTCTAGTTACACCATTAGGATTGACAAGGAATAAGGTCTTAGCAGAGGCAGCAGCTCCTTCAATAATTGCTTGCATCAAAGACTCAAGACTTATTAAATCTCCTTTGTACTCACTGACATATGAATCTCCATAATCAACTCCATCTCTTCTTGTCCACCTAAGAACGATCCAAGGTGATACATCAATCTTAGAGTTTCCATCTGTACCAGGAATCTTTGCTCCTTTACATTCTTGATGCCATATAAATTTATCTCCTTCTCTTTTTATACAAGTGTATATATCAAGTTCTTCTTCAAAATCTTTAGCGTCATAGTTTTCTTTTTTCTTGAGCTGCTCTACAAATTTTTCTGGTAAAGCTTTTGCATGTACTGTTTCTTTTGTGATGATCTCTAAAACATTTCCTACGTCATCTCTTTTACAAACATATTTATTGAGGTGGTAAACCTTTAATCCTTTTTCAGTTAAATAAAGAAGGACATTACCAGTAACAATCAAATGTTTAATAGCTTCAAATAAAGCAACTCTGTCATTAGATATTTCTATCTCATTCATCAAAGCATTTTCTATAACTCTTAAACCTTTATCTATTTCAGTTTCTAATCCTTCCTGTCCTTCTTTCATCAACTCAAGACTATCAATACTGAGTTTAAAAAATGGAGTACCTGGAGGCAGAAGAGCAATAAGAAGTTTACTTGCTAAAGAGTTAACTCCCCTAGCACCAACTGCTTGAAAGGGAGTTTTTATCTTGGTATGTTTACCAGTATTAGTTTCTGGATATAAGTAAGGAATTGTTAATTTAGAACAATCCTTAGCTTCACGGTCATAAGCAGATCTATCACTTTGACCTTGTTCATACCTAGCAACTGCTGTCTGACCTGTTGCATAATCCATAATTAAAATCAGTAATTAAGATTCTTACCAGAGTTATCACCTAAAGTAGGAATCCTCAAAGAACTACCAACACCACCCCTTCTCCTTGCTTGAGGTGTCTTGTATTTGCTAACACTTTTTCTTTTCTTTGCAATAACAACTGCTTTAGCTGTTTTTTCTGGTGCTGAATCTGCTTCTATTTTTTCAGGTAATGGTGGAGCTTTTGGTTTTTTTAGCAAACACATGAGACTTAACTCTCCAGAATGTTGTTAGTGAGCATTGATTCTTTCTGTCTGTTTTGTTGTTCAATAAGGTAATCAACTACAGCTCTTTGACCAGCCTTAAACCAAACTTCCCTATCTGAAAAAGATAAATCTGGGTGACGTTGTGGAAAATGACTATCCAGAGCGTTAATTAACTCATCAGATAAAACAGGAAAAGAAAGGGGTTCAGGATTATTGTAGTTCACTTTAAGGAAGAGAGTATAACAGATATGTTAATTGGTTTCATTATCTAAAAGAATTTCTATATACCTAATAGCTTTTCTTAAGTCTTCTGTACCACCTTTTTTATTCCAGCGAGAAATATATTTAACAACATTCCCTTCACAAAAACCTAAGTTATTTTGCATGATGTAATCAATAGGTTGTATTGAATAACCTTTGTAGTAATCAGGATTTATGGAGTCCATAGTGTTACCTCTTGAGTTTTAAAGTCATAGTCTCCTTTACGGAGTATGCGAGCTAGTTGAGCTGTAAGAACTGCATCAGCAAAAGTTTGTTTTTTCTTTTCGTATGCAGCTACTACTTTGTCCCACATATCAGGAAGAGTTTTAGCTTCACCAAGAATCTTTTCAGCAGTAACAGGACCACAACCAATAATGCCTTTGTAATTATCAGTTGAATCTCCTGTTAAGGCTTGAATCATCCAGTGCCTATCTGCTTTTTTCTTAGTTATTAATTCCATATCATCATTAGCTAAGAGTGTACAAGGAACAGACCTCATATCTTTATCAGGAGAAACAATAACTGGATTAGGATACTTTTTGGATGTAGCAAGTAGAGCCATAACATCATCACCTTCTAACCCTGTATAACTTTCTGACTTATATCTCTGACCAATCTGTTCAACCATTGCATAAAGGGCTAATGGTTTACGTTTGTTTTTTCTATTGGCTTTGTACTCAGGAAAGATTGTGTGTCTGAAGGTTGGGTACTGGGTAAAACACATCACTACATCATCATTATCTTCTGCAATTTTCTGGTAGTACTCAACTCTTCCATCAATCATTTCATGAATGTCACGTTCGTCACAGTGAAGAGTATGTAGATTGTCATCCCATTTGATGTCTTGTTCACAGCTGCAACAGGAAGAATAAATTAACCAGTCAGCATCAATTAATAAGGTCATGGTTAAGCACCAAAATAAGAGGACATAGGAATAGAAAGACGACCAGTGTTTTCGTCATACAGGAGCTTATCTATTGGTCCTGTCATACCTGTGTGTCTATTTTTGAGGATGCGTAATTGCATTTCAGATCTTTCAGCAGCATCTCCCTGTTGATTTCTTTCAGCAGAGATACATAAATCTGATAGTTGTAAAATTGCAGAACTACCTCTGAGATCAGAAGTACTTACCTGTTGTCCTTGTTCATGAGATACACCTTGAGGTCTTCTTAAATGACTGACAAGAATTAAACCTACACCTGTACTTTCAACTACCTGTCTAAGTTTTGTACAAGTAATATCAATAGCCCTTCTCTCATCTACATCAGCTAAACCACTGACCACAATAGTTAAGTGATCAAGGATAACTACATCAACTCCTTCAGCTGTAGCCATATATTGAATCTGTTCTATCAATCTATCTGGATCCATTGAACCAAAATGATCATATAGAAATAGCTTTTCTGTACCAAATAACCTGTCAAAAGCTGACTTTAATCCTTCTACTTCTTCCATATGATCTTCTAAGTGCAGCGGCTTATTCAGTTCTATCCCTAAGATTCCCTGCATAGTTCTTTGAACTGATTCTTCTAATGCGATATAACCAACAGTTAATTTATGCTTTAAAAAATGATGAGCCAACTCTCTACACAAGCTTGATTTCCCTGTCCCTGATCCAGCTGCAATAGTAATCATTTGGGATTTACGAAAACCCCTAGTGAATTGATCTAATTGTGGATAAGGAAAAGGACAAACAGAACTTGCACCTTCTTTAGTTAATTCTTCCCATAAGTCAGAAGCATTTAAGATTGAATCCGGTCTAACAGGTGTTGCTTTCCACAGCAAACTTTTGAGTTCTTCTGCCTCATCTGCGAGGAGCATTTCATTAGCATCTTTTCTTGGTAGTCTGCATATAGCTGCTTTTCCAGCAGGTAATATTTCAATTGCTTTCTCTGCTGCTTTTTCTCCAGGTTCATCTGAATCGAAGCAAAGAACAATTCTGGAAAATTGATTCAGCCATTTTAAATTTGCAGCTAAATACTTATTAGCAGAAGGAGCACCAGAAGGAAGGGAAACTACAGGAAATTTATTTCCTTGTACTTGACTAATAGTCATTGCATCAATTTCACCTTCAGTAATTACACAAAAAACATTTCCGTAATTACCATGATTTCTCCATCTACTTTGCCCCCATAGTTGTACGTTTTTACAGTCACCTACCCATATAAATCTTTTGTCTTTAAACCTGATGTGTTGTGCTGACTGTCTACCTAATTGATCTTCATAAGTAGCAACTTGAACTGGAGTGCCATTGTAATCAGCTATTCCATAGTTAAAGAACTTAGCTGTTTCCTCTGTAATACCACGTTTAGGAAGTTCTTTAGGGGTGACAAATTTAATTAATGGTGAAGTCACTGGGCTAGGTGAGTAATAAGTTTTTTGTTTGTGTTTCTTTTCTGTTGGAGCAGGTCTTCTATAACTGCAACCAAAACAGAAGGCATGACCATCTGAATAGACAGCAAGATTATCCTTACTGCCACATTCAGGACATGGTTCCTTCCTGACGTACTTGTTGTCTTCTGTCATTAGTTTTCCATTCATGAATGAGTAGCTGAAGCTCTTTAATTCTTTGTTCTGCAAACTCAATGCGTTCTTTGGTATTCACCTTGGTGTTCTCCAAGTATCTAGTTGATCAATAAGCCACTCATATTTAGTGGATTCAACTAAGCAGAATTTGCAGGTTTTTATTTGCCATCGAAGGTTGTAAATCCTTTCAACTTTTTCACAGTGAGGACATTTAATATTTTTGCCATCACTACCAGCACGATCTCTTTTTTCTATCAGTGCATAGTCTTCAAGCAATATTTGCTTTCCTTTCTTTACACTGATGTGTTTAGTACCTGTGATCATGTTGTGTACCAATCAGAAGGGATAGATTTTTCACACCAGAGGAAGCCATTCTTAGTAGCCCATTGACCATAAGAAAGACTCCTCTTTTTACCTCTGCTAAGTTTTGTTTTAGCGTTTTGGAAACAGAAACGTATATCTAAACTGGGATTTGCCGCCTTAACCGCAACCATTTTTCTTCTGTCTTCTGGGGACAGATAACCTTTGGTTTCAATGATGATCCCATTTTTGCTGAAAATAAAATCAGGCTTGTAAGTGCCACGGATGATGTACTTAAGATCCAGGGATTCATAACTAAAGGCAATTTTCTTTTTGATTAGGGTAGCGGCAATTCCAGCTTCGAATTTACTTCTGTACTTTTGTTTAGAACTCGTCTGCTGCAACGTTGGTTGCTGGCATTGGACATTCTTGACTTGGTGCCTGTGGTTCCTCCGTTTGAAACCCATATCCAGTTGCACTTCGGGCATATTCAACGTGGTTTTTGATCATGACTGCTTCGATTTGGATCTTAATTCCAACTCCAAAAGCAGGTGTTTCCCATCCGCTACAGCGTAGGTTGACTTGTCCTGTAGTACCTGGACCACATTTATTAACCAAAGTCTTTTGACTGTCAGACATAACAGAACCATCAGCATTAAATAAAGCTGGTGCTCTGTTCTTCCAAACAGTTCCATCAGGTCTGCTTCCGCCTACCTTTGTCTTAGCTCTGATCTTGAAGTAAGGCTTAGTCTCACCTCCATCAGTAACTTCTTCAAAACCCCAAGGGAGTTGAGCAAGTTTAAATTTCTTATTAGGACTAGCAGTTTTAAGTTGTGTTTTCCATCTATCAAGAAGATCAGTTAATTGCTGTTCAATTTCCTGTGATTCTTCTGGATCAATGAGGCAAGTGATTCTCCACTCACCCATAGGATCGAATTTAGTGTCTGGTTCTACAAGCCATGCGAATTGAAATTTACAAAGTGGTGTAGTAACGCTTAGGACTTCAGATTTAGGATTCATTTGTAAGAATCTGGTAGTAGGTCTGTTGTAATCGCTTGAAAACCTTGAAGGTCTGTCATGCGTAAGATTTATATTACTGTTCTTTTGTCCCTTGTCACTCCTCTTCAAGAAAATACATAAGGAGAAAACATAACTTCATTAATATGTAATTCTCCCATGTCTAGTGGTGATGGTAATTTACTAGGATCTTTTAATTGTTTGGCTGCTTGGTTATACAATTCATCTAACACATAGTCTTGATAAATCTCTACAAAACTTTCTTTAGCACAGTTAATAAAATCTTCTATATCTGAAGCAGGAGCACCAAAACAATCATGGATAGTTGTAAATTGATTTAATCCTTTTGCTTTTGCTTTTTGTAATGCTAAATGAACATTAGCAGCATCTAAACTATGAATAAAATTAGCAGGAAAGCTTTGTGTTGTTTTCTTTTTATTTATCTGGCTTGTATTTTCTTGAAGTGATATATCTATTCTGCTGTAACCGAGTTTAGTCTCTATTCTTTTACGTTTAGTAGTAAAATAACTTTGTTTAACAAAAAAACCAGAAGGTGTTGTCCATTCTATTGCTTTACCTTCTTTAGCAAAACATCTAGCAATTTTATTTAAATAATTCATAATCTTAGATGCAGTAGGACATATATTATCTACTGATTCTTTTATATTTATAGCAAGAGAATGATAATGTTTAAAACTATCTGAACCCCAAGGAAATTCTATCTTTTCTTTTGCAACATAGTCTTTAACAGTATTAGCTATACCGTAAACAGTTCCACTATAAGGAATCATCATGACAGGCTTTTTAACTAGTTTCCTTGTGATTAATTCCTTGTGATTAAACCAATCTTTTGCATAATTACTATCACTATTTTTAAGATTAAGTATTAAGTTTGTTCTTATATCGTCATATAGATCTTGTGGTTTTTCAGAAGCAAGAAGATTAACAGAGATGGCAAGATTTTTATCAAGCGTTAAAGCAGCAAGATGTTGAAATCCATTATTACTACCATCAAGCAACACAGGATGACGGCTAATGAAACCAAATCCTTCTTCGTGATACTGATTCCACTCAAGACACCAAGCAAAGAATTGAAAAGGTTCATCAGCTTTAGACCAAAGACCTACATATCCTTCAGGATTACCAGCTACATCTATAGCTATATGTTTTCCTTCGTTATATGCCCATTCAATTCTTTCTTCAAAGCTTTTTTTGCTCAATCCCCAGTGATTTGCTCCAGCAATACCTAACCAGTCAGCATCTTTTTTATTCTTAATTGGACCTCCTTCTTTAAAGTGATGAAGACCCCTAGATAAATCTGTTGTCTGAGGATTAAAAGTACCAGAGACTGAATAAAGTCTTCCTGTGAAATCAGCTTGTGATACATGCCAAAAAGAACCATCGCTAAACTTTTCACCTGTATCAAGCATCATCAGACACTGAAAACGTTTAGCCCTGTTATGTGCATTTAGGTCATGGATAACAGAAGCTTCCCTTCTCCACTTCTTCCTAGCAACTTCATTCTCTGCTATGTCAAATGGTTTAGGTGGTAAAGGTTCAGGTTCAGCATCTATCAAGCAACCAACAGAAGTATTTGTATTCCAGCAGTAATTAGCAATCTCTAAAACCTTTTCATTAACTCCCCATTCCGTACCTTGTAAGGCATTAAGAGCTTCATAAAAAGCTGTTGGTTTCTTATTCCTTAAATCATTTAGATAAATAGTGTCAGCAGTTTTTACTTCCTTGATTCTTCTCAACCTTTCTGAATAGAAACCACCATCAGGCCAGTCTCTAGGTTTAATCAGACAAGGCATTAGCAAAGGATAAGCAGCTAATCTGCTGCTCTTTTGTCTCTTTATCCAGTTCATAGCCTCCTCTGTAAATTCAAGGTAGGTCTTTCTTGTTTTGTTATGGAAATTACCTCTAGTTGCCATCTTCACTAGGCCAACTGAGTGCATTAATAATTCAATGAGCTTTAATCCAACTCTTAACTTGTCTTCTTTACTCCACTTTTCAAACTCATACCCATAATTACGCATATGACCAAGCATCATGGTTCGTCTATAACCTGGATGCTTGGTATCTGATATGTGATTTTTTAAGGTATTAAAAAAGTTAGGATCTTTCTGTTCAAAAACAGAAAACCTAAGTTCATCTTCAAGAAGACTTCCAATCTTAATAGATACAGCAGTACCAGTAGCTTTCTCACTACTAACTAAATCAAGTACAGCTTTCCAAGTGATGTATGCAACTACATCTGGATTAGGAAATTGTTGAAGGATTTTAGCAGAAATAGCTTTTGGACCTGGCTTACCTCTCCAAGCTCTATCAACAAACTTTTGTATTTCGTCAGATAAAGGTTGTAAGCCTGCCTTAATCAGATGAACTGCATAGCTATTGTCTGAAGCTCTTCCCTTCTC
>VTLG01002852.1_pt1 | contig 16627 bp, 26 predicted proteins | sample 4694571 | NCBI WGS metagenome assembly VTLG01 (sample SAMN12604809, study PRJNA352737) | marine metagenome | biome: ENVO:00000447; feature: ENVO:00000209|ENVO:00000569|ENVO:01000036; material: ENVO:00002151; isolation source: viral sequences binned using virsorter ...
TTATCGTTTCCATTAATTCTGGAAGATTCGCAGCGTGATACCTTGCTAGGTTAGTCATGATAGCCTCCTTTAAAAGCGAGATTTAGTTGTGATGTCCCTTTCGGCGACACTACTATTTAAGCAAAGACTATCTGAAATGTCAGTCGTAAAGACCCAATAATTGAGTTCGGGTGTCCTCCCAATCTTTAACATGATGCGGATAACCGCCCATTTCTTTTACTGCTTCACCTAAAGAATGATCATTTCCACCCGCTTCCATCCTATCTCCAAAGAAATGAATCTCATCATCCTTAGAGAAATCCCTTAAAATTTGACTCTTATCAGAACCTTGAGGTCCAATATCAACACCAGTCTGACCACCTAATGCAACAGTTATATCTGGAAATTGATATCTTAATCTATGGGCTATAAACAATCTTTCTGTATGAATCTTATCCCATTTAATATACTCATCCCTACCCTTAAAAGGATCAGGATCTCTACCTAGAATACTAAAGTTTACACCACCAGGTCTTTTCTCAATATGATTCCCATTACGAATAGGAAACTGACTGAAATCCAATTCATCCTGTAAGAATCGTTCTACCCTCTCAGGCAACTCCCAGTCATCTCTATAGACATTCTTATCAACCTCATACACATCACTACCAGAGCAATTATATACTCTCTTACAACTGTTGTATATCTCTGGTGTGATCTGTTCTATGGTCTTCTTCCTATCACTTCCCGTAACAAGATAGACCTCCTCACCAGAAGTCAACTTTGTAAAAAGAATAGCAAAGTCTGGATGAATCTTACCCCTGCTAGGAGTCAGAGTTCCATCAACATCAAAAATTAATTTCTTCACTCAGTTTCTTGGGTCTTCCCCTTCTTTCCTATATTATACTTCTGTTCTAAAATCCAATCACCTTTATCTTTATATGCTAATACTTTAATCTGATTAAGAGGTGCAATATCTGCAACAGAGTCTTCCTTAACTATAGAAATTAAACCCCAATCAGCAAGGAGACGAGCAATACGATTCCTACGCTGAACATCGTTAATAGTAAGGTTAGCGTGTTTCCCATCAAGTGCGAAGAGTTCCTTAAAGTGAACAATATAATATCTTCCCTGCTTGTGCAGAATATGGCAGGACTGATAGAGTTTCTTTTCCTTTCTGGATGCTACACCAATTCTTGTTAAAGTCTCACGAACTTTTAAGAAATCATCTGGTTCATTCAGCACAACCTCCAGCATCTTATCTTGGGCCCACTCTACAGTAGGTTCAACCGTCGAAGCCGTCATTTCCTTCCTCCAGTATCAAGTCGTTGTTTAATAAATTTAATTTGTTCAGGGGTTAATATTTTCAAAGCTTGTGATGCTTTTTCGTTACTATAACCATAGTATTGTTTAATGATTTCGAGGTCTGTGACTTTATCCTTACGGAGCCAGGGACTGAATCTCTTCTTTTTCCTCAAAGTATTTAGATAAAAAGAATATTGCATATCCTTATCTAAAAACGAATACTTGTTCATCTCATTCGCAAACATAATGCAATCAAGATGACCTGATAAACAACGATTAATAATATAAGGAGCATAATCCTTTATAGCATCAGGATCTTCTTCTATAATATTCTCTTTTGTAAAGTTGATAGAATTCAACCAATCTTTCAATTCAGTCATTTTTAGGTAATGGTGTTTGTTCAGCAAGTTTTTTATTTCTTTCGTCCAAGTTTCTATTGAAGTTCCAAGTGTCTATTGCAATATAGGTTTTGTATATTCCCATTAAAGTTCTTTTAACAAACTCATCAAGAAATATAAGTGATAATAGACCCCATTCTTCTGGGGTTAACTTAAGATACTTTTTCATCTTATGATCTGAATGTCATCATCATTAGTCCAGAGTTCGACCTTATCTCTGAAACGACCTTCTTGCTTTAATTTATCATATCTCTTTGTTGCTTTCTTCTTCCACCAATTAATTATATTCTCAAGTTGAAATTTATCCCAATTCTGCCCTGGTAATAATTTATCCTGTTCCTGGTTAATAACCTCTCTAACATTAGAGTATCCATAGTCAGAGATATAAAATCTCTTCTTTTGAGTAAGATCAAATGCCATTTTAATCACACCATTAAACTCTTTAAGTTTTTCATGCTGCCCACACTCCTTTAAAGAATTTTTAGTCCAAGCAATCATTTTAGTCTGTCTTTTCATCTTTTTGGAGGAAGCAGTGTTAAGAGTTAACGGTTTGTTATTATTCCATACACTGAATCGATTATGGAGTCTGTGAAAGACCTCCTCGTGAAGCAAGGGAAGGAACTTACTTTCAGTTAGACCTTTGTACCTAAAGAAAGGTTTTAACCCATCATACTGCGACGCAGAGGTCGTAGAACCATACAATGAAGTAGTTTCAAATAAAGCAATATCTTTCTGGAATACTTCATTTAAAGTCTCTCTTGCAAAATGAGAAACACACATCAATGCAAGAAGTTTACCACCAAGATAATTATATCCAAAGGGTTGAGATGGAACAATAACAAATCCCATTGCAGCATGACGATTAAACACAGAAAGGTCAGGTTCTTTCCCTAACCATATATTCCTTGGTTTAGAATTAATTGTAGGAGAACCAAACCGAACAAACCCAACAACTTTCTGGGTTCTCTTTTCATATACTATCCAACGTAATTCTCTGCCTGGTATATTACTTTCATTATTGTGAGAAGATACTGCTGCTAAGAGATTATTATAATGGTCTTGTGGTATAGAATCAAATCTAGTACCAACAAATTTAACATCAAACTCCATCTCATTTGGAGGAATATCTTCATTAAAAAATTCATCCTCCAAAGGAAAAAGTTGACTTGTTTGAGCAACCAACTGCTTCTTTACATATCGAAGATAATCTTCTATTGATGTAAAATTTTTAAAGTAATCAATAAATTCGTCAGCAGCCCATAAAGCATCTGCCTCGCTTATGATCATCGAATAACCATAGGATCTTCAGGATCCCACATCTCAGGAATTACCATTCTATGTCTAGGACCAGGGATACCAATATCCATTCTTATAGGAGCATCTAATACCCTATCAAGACTTTCTGCCATTCTACGGAAACCACTTCCAACAAGAACCTGACCAGCACATACTGCTACAGTACAGGTTCCCCAGAAGATATAATACCATCTAGACTTCACTTGATGTCTTTGTTTCTCTAGTTTAGACTTTTTCATTTTCTTCTCTCTCAACGTCACGGTTTCCATCTTTTTTTGTATGGTCAATAATAATTTTTGCATCTAACTCGCTGTTAGTTGCATTAGGGTTTGCTGTTGCCCTGTAGATTACTTCATCTGTCATAAAAATTTTCCTACCAATTCTGGTAATTCAAATAAACTACGTAATTCTAATTTCTTTTCTATCATAGCATCCTTCCCACCTTCTTGTCTATCTACAATGGACACTACTCTTTCTACCACATAACCAGCATCACGCAATTTCTCTACTGCCTTGATAGCAGAACCGCCTGTAGTAACAACATCTTCTAATACAGTTATCTTTGTTCCTTCTGGTGGTAATGGTCCTTCTATCCATGCTTCTGTACCATGACCTTTAGGTTCTTTACGAACTATCAGACCATTAACCATTCTACTATCTAATGCAGATACTAAAGAAACTCCTGCAACTAAAGGATCTGCACCAAGAGTAAGTCCTGCTACAACTTTAGTCTCAACTTCCTTTAACATCAACAAACTAGCAAGGGTTAATCCCCTACCAGATAATGTTACTGGTTTACAATTAACATAATGCTCACTTGTCTTACCAGAAGAAAGAGTAAACTCACCTTTCTTATATGCATACTTCTTTAGAAGTTCTAATAATTCATCTTTCATTACATTTTCTCCTGATTTATATACTCAACCTTTATTGGTTTATCAAGAAGATCTTTAATACTCATATATGCATATGCAGTAAAGACCTGTGGGACTATGAAAGCAATCATTGCTACAGTCCAGAAAACATAATAGTAGTTTTCTTTTCTTTGAGTTCTCATTTAAATTGACACTCCACCATAATTTCAGTTAAACAAGCAAGTAAATTAATTTCTTGATCTGCTACGAAGGCAATTTGGTACTGGTACTTAGCAAGTATAAGAACAGCAGCAGGGATGGAGGTAGGAACCAAGGAAGTTGTAAGAGAATCGTAAATGCGACGAAGTAAAACAGCAGGATCATTATCCAAGTTACTGACACACCATTTACGAACTTCCGAAAAGTTCTTCTCTTTGAGATTTTTAAGGAGATCATTTACCGCTACGTCAGAAAAGGTTGCAAGAATACCACTATCTATCTTACCACCAACAGAGTATCTTTGACACTCATTTAGGATTCTTCTCCAGTCTGGAAAGTGTTTATTGATGAGTTCAATGAGGACTTTCTTATCACTTTCAATCCGTTCTGATTCCAAGATGGTATTAAGTCTCTTGAAGAACTCTGCTTGGATTTTAGGTTTTTCCTGACCTTTGATGCCGAACTCGACCACAGCACACCTGGAGTGGAGTGGTTCGATGATTTTATTTTTATAGTTACAGGTGAAGATGAATCTACAGTTGTTGGTGAACTCCTCAATAGACGCTCTAAGAAGGAGTTGTACGTCGGCAGTGGTATTGTCTGCCTCGTCGATGATGATGACTTTATGCTTTGACTCGCTGCTAAGAGATACTGTAGACGCAAAGTTCTTGGCGTTATTCCGAACTGTATCAAGAAACCTTCCCTCATCGCTCCCATTAATGACATAATAGTCTACCCCCAATTGATTACAGAGTGCTTTTGCTACCGTAGTCTTACCAACACCAGGAGGTCCAGCAAGCAACATATTCGGTATTTCACCCCTATTTAGAAAATCACTAAAGGTTTTCTTAATATTCTCTGGGAGAATACATTCATCAATTGTCTTGGGTCTGTATTTTTCAACCCAGATAAAGTCACTCATAAGTTCCTTAGTCTAACATAATAAGGTGTAAGAGAATTTGTATTCCACCCTGTTGAAGGTGGCATAATACCCCTCTCTAAATTTAATTCTTGAAGAAGACACCACGTTTGTCTATCTTCAACCCATTGCAGAATACGTACATATTCTATACCATCATTCAACAATTGGACAGCTTGATCTTGTGCAAGTGTCCAGTTATCAAATTCTTTACCGCCTACCTTGTATTGAGAACCCATATCAACCTCACAACCATAAATGTGAACAAAACATAGTATGTCCACATAATCCACATCCCTACTTTATTGTGAAGGGATCCTCTTTTATATGGGTGGACAGTACCTGGAGCACTATCCCATCCATCTTGCATATATTCGGATGGATCTATTTTATGTTTCATCCGAATGTTGAATCAGGTTCTAAAGCTATATAATACTTCAATGCATAATTTTGGCAAGTAAATCTTGACAAAAGTTTTTGTGATACAACAACATTATATGTACCAGGAACAATTTTAATATTCTCAACTTTAAAGTTAAATGAGAATGTTGATTCAGTCTCTCCTACTACAATAGAAAAATCATTTGAAGTATCATTCTTCTTATCACGAACAAGAACTTTAACAACACCATTCTCACCAACAACTGATAGATCTGGTAATTGATAAATTGCTGCTGCCTTGAGTAACTTATCCAACTGTGATGTGCTCAACTCAAAAGAAACATCCTCACTAGGAAGTGTAATCTCCTTATCAGGTGGAGTAACAATTACATTAGGATCGGCAAAGAAATATTTTGTTCTCATTCTACCTTCTTTAATCACCACATAGTTAGCATCAGCAAAATCTAATTCAGGACTCTGATGTAACCCAAGACCATTTAGAAATTGATTAAGATCATAGATACCAAAATCTTTAGGTAGATCCTCATCAATCTGTGCCTCTGCTAAAATATTTTTCATTACAGAAATGGTCCGTAATGAATTACCCTTTTTAAAAAGAATTGACTGATTAATAGTTGAGAAGTTTTTTAATAAAGTCAATGTCTTATCAGACAATTTCATAGTTTCAGATGTTCGAAGTTTCATAATTAAGGCATATTATGGTCAATATTACCACTGGTTATTGAGGGTTTGCCATAATGTTCATCAAAATGTAATAGAAGCATAGCATAATGTATGACTTTCATCAAGTCCTTTTTGTTCCTACCATCCTTACTACCATAGCGACTACCATACTTTAAAATATTAGACTGGCAAAATGAAGATGCAAGTGATCTTGCTGCCATCAAATCTATAGTCTGAACATTACGGTACTCGTGAGTATCCCCAGTGTAATGACCATTATAGGTTCCTGAGACATAATCCTCAATGTCTTTAATAATTTCAGACTCGTGATACTTATATCGATTGTCTTGTTTTCTTTCTGATTCCTCTCTAATCATTCCTTTCTCCAATTTTTGACCCTCGTTATTTAGACCAAAGTGATGTGCTGCTTGATCATCATTATCTGATAGATCAATATCTTGTACTAAGTCTGGTCTCTTATAATATTCGAGTGATCCTACTGTTGGATAAGGATCATCTGATAATGGAGAAGTTGGTGGATAATGATAAGCATACACATCATCCACTGGTGTTGAATGGACATCTCCATGCCCATCCACATAGTCCTTTACAGGATAAGTTTCATCCATAGTTCCGTTCAATTCTTCCCAAAGTAAACTCCAAGCATTAATCATTATAGGCAGCCTCCTCTGCTTTGTCAAACTCAAAGTCAGCATCTACCTTATCATATAGTTCAAGGAATGACTGCTTGGTTTCATCATCAAAACGATTAACACATACTTGAATTGCTTTTGCTTTATTCTTAAAGATACTGTATGCACGTAAGATGTGAACTAGACGACGAGTACTGATAATCTCTTCAATACCACCATCATAAAAAGTCTTACGAATAATATCACCCCAATCAACCAATCTCTTACAGAAATCAGTATCCTTAACACCAAGATTAGCAGCAACCTTACCTAAGATCTTTGTCTCAACTGAAGGTGATGGATAGTCTTGCTCAAATGTTACTGGGAATCTCTCAAGGAAGGCTTCGTTAAGCACGTTAGTTCCAATAAATCTTCCGTCGTCTGAACCTTTACCTTTAGTATTTGCTGTTGCGATGACGTTGAATCCTTTTGCTGGTTCGATGAACTTTCCAATCTTTTTAAGGAAAATTCCTTTACCTTCAAGGATTGGTTGGAGGCAGAGGATTTTGTTTGAGGCAAGGTCAATTTCGTCAAGGAGCAAGACAGCACCTCGGTTGAGAGCCTCAATAACTGGGCCGTTGTGCCAGACTGTGGCACCGTCAACAAGGCGGAAGCCGCCAATGAGATCATCTTCATCAGTTTCAATAGTAATGTTTACTCGGATAAGTTCTCGCTTGAGTTGAGCACAGGCTTGTTCGACTCCAAAGGTTTTTCCATTCCCAGAAAGACCCGTGATAAACGTAGGATAGAACAGATTGGATTTGATAATGGCCTTAAGATCGCTAAAAGGACCAAAGTGGACGAAGGTATCATCTTTTTCTGGAATAAGGTTTTGTTCTAATTTAGGTTCCACAGCAGGTGCATTGTATGATCTTTCTATTTCTTCTACTTTATCTAGGGTAACTTCTAAATTCCATTTACCCTTCCCAACTTTAAAATCAGTAAGTCTTTTAGTAACTGTCTGATAAGACACATTATGAGACGCACAGTAACCACGGATATCAGCAGCAGTAAACTCTGTTCCGTACAGGTCTCTCAATTCAGCAATAATCTTGTCAGCAGTCATACGAGGGTCAGCAGTGAACATAATGTAATTTGTTTTTCAATACACTTATTGTATATGAAAAAAGGGTCGCGTGGACCCTTTGTGACCATTTATTGATATTTCTTAATACTTGCTTCCCACTCCTTCATACTGCTTTGACAATCAGGTGGCTCTGGGTCTTTATACCCCTTCATCTTCTTCCAGTCCTGATGCATAGCACCCAATATCCATGACTGAGAAAGACTCTTGGGTCCATTCTCTAATAGTTCCAACTGAAACTTATTAGAGGTGTAGTTCTTCCACTCTTCTCTCCAATTAGAGTCATCATAAGGTTCATTTTTCATAGGTGAAGGTCTTTCCTTTGATTTGGGTTTCGTTTTTAGGATTGGATTTACCTGGTCTCATCTTTCCTATACTCTTACTCTTCTTATCCATACCACCTTTACGTGTTCTAGTTAAGGTTGCACTCTTACCTGGAGACTGTGTAATGACAGCATCCTGATCGTACTTCTTACCTAGACCTTTAATCTTATCTTTAAATGCTCTTTTACCTTGTTTACCCGAAGTGACAATGTGACTCCTTTCGCTTCCACCTTCCCATTTACCTTTTGACTTTGTAGGACCAGGAAGACCCTTACCACGAATATCCTTTACTAACTGTTGGTTCCTTGCCTTATTCTCTTTAGAAGATTTGTCACCACGAGTTCCCGAAAGGACAGCAACTCCTTTCTTCTTAGATTGACCTACTAGTCTGCTAAGACCTCCCTCATCCAACTGGGAACATTCTAGCACAAACTCTGAGAATGTCTTCATACCTTGTGACACTTTTTTATATTTATAGTTCCTTCCTCCTCTTCCAGTCTGCATACATTCTACCAAAGAGCATTCCTTCATGTGATTTAATTTCATCACCATCAAGGATTTCTTTTTCACGTTTGGAAAGTTTAACTCCTTCCATCGTAGGATATTCTTTCTCCCAATTAGGGATGTCTTTAATCCAATCTTTAACCATAATTAAGCCACCAGTGAAATGAATTCGCCAAGAACTTTTTTATTTAGTTTCTTGGTTCTAAGGGATTTAACAAAAGCAGATTTTATCTTTGCCTTTGTTGCTCCTTCTTCAACTTCAAACTCTGCATCATCTGCTAGGTTAGAAGAAGACATTGCAAAGTATGCATCATATCCAGAGTTATGAATAACAAAACTCTTTTGCTTCTTCCAATCCCTCTTAATAACATCAAACTCTTTAGTATACTCATAATGATACATTTTTGCAAATCTCATAGCATCACGATTCTCAAGAAGACGTATACCAATAAAGTTTACTGTTGGGAATCTATCCTTTAAGTTGGTTACAAGGCAAGAAGTAAAATCACTATAATTCCAACCAAACTTATAAGTCTTACCTACTTTGCGATCACGTAAAAATGAAGTAGCAGGATTAAGACGACGAGCTCCTAAGTATGGTTGACTCTCTTCACCGTCCATATAACGATAACGTGTTACCATCTTATGATAAGGAAGATGATTTGCTTCACCATCAGTTAATACAATACACTGAACTTTCTGCACCTTATTCTCCTTTTGGAACTGTGGAAGAATTTGATGAAGACAAAGTATTGCTTCATTTAAAGGTGTACCTGAAAGATTTAACTGTTGTGGAGCAGTATAATATGAACTATATGAACGATTAAAATAAGCTCCAAGTCTCCAAATATTAATCATCTGGTGATCTAGGGTCTTTGCATTAACTTTACTACTAAAAAGATTCATCAAAGAAAAAGTATCATCAATAGCAAAATTATACTCCTTTCTCTCATAACAAGAATGAACTATTTCTTCGCCATGACGTATCCACTCATTAGTGAAAGCATAAACCTCAAAAGGAATAGATACTTTCCTACAGAACCAAATAAGATTATAGAGTTGCTTAATTGTATCTTGTAGGACATAACTCATCGAACCAGACCAATCAAGAATGAATATTAATCCGTGGTTCTTCCCGTCAGGAACTGTAGTAATTCTCTTAAATATGTCTTCGTTGAATCGATACGTATGAAGCTTTGTTGTATCGAGGACCCCAGTGCGATTTGTAGCAGAACGAGAATAATTGTCAGCTGCCTTCCGACATTCAAATTCTTTAACAAGGTAACTAACCTCCTTTTGTGCAGATCTTTTAAACTGTACATATTCATCATCAGTCTCTTGAAATAAATCAAAGTCAAACTGATACTCACTTTTAGACCACTGCTCTTCCTGCTCTTTCCAGGAATCATCAATCACTTGATGAACATCATAATTACTTACTACTATTTTATCTAATTTAACTGTTGGAATTTCAACATAAACATTATCCTCACCTTGCTGATTTACCAGACTCTGAATGTTATCTTGTAATGCATCGGCAGTCTGTACTTCTGGTTCACTTGGAACATCCAACTCTGGTAAATCACCTTGAGTACCACCACTTTCATCCATCTGTGATGTTGGTTGAGGAGAACTTTCTTTCTCACCTTCTTCACTCTCACCTTCTGATGGAACGTTACCCATATCAAGTTCCAGTTCACCTTGCTTTGGTTGATTCTCTAAATCAATCTTTGCTTCTTGCTCTTGCTGCTTCTTACAATACTCATACACAACCTTTGCAGCATCTAACATTTCATCAAAGGTTTCAGCAGCACCAACTAAACTGACAATCTCCTTTTCAGTATCTGAAAAAGCCACATCAACGAACGAACCCACCTTATAGAATAAATTAATCCTATCAGCAAGATTAAACTTAGTAATATCTTCATCTTCTATCTCAAAGAAATCTTGTTCATTAAGTTCATTATATCCCCTATAGAAAGTCTTGGCAATACCCATATACTTTCTCTTCATCAACTTCTCAACCCTTGCATCCTCGCAGACATTTACAAACTGTTGAGGAACATTAACCTTCTCTGTCCAATCCTCATCAGGAGTAAAGAGTGCGTGTGATACCTCATGGCCAACCAGCATATCATATACATCGTGACTTGCCTTTTCCCATATTGGAAGAGTCAGTACACGAGTATGAACATTAAACTGTGCTGTGGGAACTGACTTGTGCTCTACTACCAGATCTTCAGTAGCAAGCAACTTTGCTAGTTGGGACTTGATTTCTTGCTGGACTGCCATCTCTGTTTTCGTTGTATGTACCTATGATACTAGAAGACCCACTCTTGGGGTGGGTCATATAACGCTTCTTAATATTTTGTAACCTTTGCCGTGCTTGTCGCAGGGCCTGTGGTTTCAAGGTCCGTTTAGGTTCCTTCTTACTATGGTGTTGCCAATTGGGGACTTTCATCGTCCTATACCGTTTCCAGAATATTTAGTATACCATACTACAGTTCGTCAGGATAAAACCGTCTAAAATCTTCATAATAGTAATTTCTTATATTCTCTTTAAGTTTTTCAGTCACATCCAATTTATTTCCTTCATCTATACCCCTCAGTCTTGGGTAAGGAACATCTCTTACCTCAAATGGAATATCCAAAACATTAGAAACCCAATTACCAAAAGCATCACCAAACCCATCCTCAAATCTCCAAACATAGGTTTCATCTGTAAGATAATCTATCTGTGGTCGTAAAAATTTAACTGCACCTAAAATCTTTTCATCAGATAAAACTCCTTCCATCTTATCATTTATCCAATAACTATCAACTAACAAATTAAAGTCATCCACATTTTGCATAGCAATACCAACATTAGGTCCATACTTCTGTTTTAAAAGCATAGAGGATGAAAAGAATCTATCAATTGGATTTCTAACAACTGCTATATGGGGTATCCCCTTAACATCCAAATGTTCTTCATACAATTCTTTGTGAAAATGTGATTCAACTATACCATAATTCTGTTCGGGTTCAAGTCTATTTCTTTTAAAAACAACATCAACAAACCTTCCAGCAGTTCTGGGAATATGAATCATTAATGTTCTTGTACCAGTAGGTTCGTGTCTATATGTTGGCATTTACTGTATCCAAAATGTTTATCATAGGAGTCCATCCAGTACTCATCATAAGAGAAATATCTGCAACGTTATCTTCTGCTTCACCTGGAGTATCTGTTTTAACTGGAAGATCACCCTGACCAAATGCCTCTGCTAATTTACGTACTGGTATAGATTCCCCGAACCCAATAGGAACAGGTCCACAGACAGTGCTAGGAGCAAGATACCTAATAGCACTGCATACATCCTCAACATGAATCCAGTCCCTCCTATGGTTAGTTACATATGGTGCAGTTCCATCCTTAAGCATACCATACATCATATTATCACGACTATCCGGGCCATAGACCGTTGTAAAGCGCATTCCTACACTGTTTGGAGGTGCCATCTGTTCATTAATCCATTTACTCATAGCATAAGGATTTTCCCAGTAGTTATCATCTACTGCACTTGAAGAAGCATAGAGAAGACGAACATTATAATCTCTACACCAATTAAATAAATTTTTTGCTCTAACTACATTATTTTGATAGTATGCATCAGGTTGGTCTAAACTCTCACGAATATCTGCCCATGCAGCAAGATGAATTACAAGTTCATAATCACCTCCCTTAAAATTACCCACATCATCTGGATAATCAATACCATCTACTTCATACCCAAGATTTTTCCAATCAGCATAAACATACCGACCAATAAATCCCTTATGTCCAGTGACTAATACTTTCATGTTACAGGCCAATCAAATACGGTTCTAATCTCTTGATTATAATCCCAAACTGCTTTTAGCATATCAGCATTAACACCATGAGATTCCATCTGTACAATTAGAGAATTAATATCTTTGGGGAAACAAGTCCCACCAAATCCTCTATCGTTATCTATACCAGGAACTTGAGTATGCGACTTTCCTATTCTATGGTCTGCAGTTACTCCTCTACGAACATGGTTATAATTCATTCCTGTTGCTTTACAGACATCAAATATCTTATTAAAATATGCTACCTTATATGCAAGGAATGTATTAGAGAAATACTTAATTGCTTCACTCTCATCTGAGGAAACAATTACACTTGGAATCTTTGGAAAACATGCTTCGAAAAAAGATATAAAATCAACACAGAGTTCAGAGTCTCCACCAACAATATTCCTCTCTGCCTTTGCATAATCTTCTACAGCATTCCTTGCAGTAAGGAACTCTGGATTATGAATAACATTATGTCTCTCAGTATATTTCTTTGTTGTACCAATAGGAACAGTAGATTTAATAACAAAAGTTCCTGTTAAATTATCAGGTAAATCTTCAAAGAAATCATCAAGAATAGACAAATCACATTCTCCCGTAGTCCTCATCGGAGTTGGAAGACATACGAAAATAAAATCTTGTCTAATTACATCATCTAAACTATTAAGACATCGATTCTTATCTACATCGAATACCTTACATTTTACTTTATCTCTTAGGTTCTGGTAAACGGCATTTCCTACAAAACCATTACCAACAATTCCTACTGTAACGTTGTCCATCATGATACCATCCTGCTGAATCCTTTAAGTTTTTCAAATTTCAAAACATTTTCAAATTTATCTTCCATCCCATTCTTATGAGATATAACGAAGATATTAGCATCCTCAATTACATATCGGATGATCTTTAAAAATTCTTCTGTCCCTTGTCCATCTAGTGAACTATCAAACACTTCGTCCAATATCATTAAGTTGGTCGAGACTGAATTCTTAAACTTAGCCACTTCTCTCCAAGTAAAGAGAAGTGCTAAATCGATTCTTTGTTTTTCACCTTCACTAAACGACGCATAAGAAAAATCCTCATGTATTGGGGATTGAACGGTTTCGTTAAACTCCTCATCAAGAGTAAAGTTTATGTAGAAGTCCATCATCTGTAGATAACGGTTTACTTGCTGATTTATCAGCGGTAGATACTTCTTGATGATTTTAGTTTTCACTCCTCCGTCTTTCAATAAGCCGTAAGTGAAGTTATAATACTTGATTTTGTCTTTACGAGAGACTAATTCGTCATAGGTCTCCTGGAGATTCTCCTTAAATGTTTCTAACTTGTCATGCTCAACACTTCGGTTTTCAAGTTGACTGGTAAGTGTTTGAATTTCAGATTCCAGTTCTTTGACTTGTCTCTGACATCCAGAGATGCGAGTATTGTTTTTAGAAATGCCATGCGTTAGTTTAGTGATCTCCTTACTTAAGGTCGTGAATTGACGCTCTCGTTCTTGTTCTTGTTTAATTGTCTCTTCCAGTTTTTTAAAACCAGATTGCAACTCTTTTGCTTTAGTTTGAGCGTCAGCGATTTTATTTATTCTAAACTCTTCCTCGATTGATTGGGTACATGTGGGACATACAGTATTGTCTGTGAAAAACTTATGCTCTTTGGTTATAGTGGATACATTATGAGAGATTTTTCCCTTCAATGTGTTTAGTTTTAATAACTTTTCTGAAGCACCTATTAAAGTTTCTTGTTCTTTCGTAAGGTCCCCAACATTAGATTCTATGATTTGATTCTTCTCAACATTAGTATCAATTTCAACTTTAAGTACTTTAATTTTACCATTCTTATCTTCTATATCTTCCTTACCACGAGTTTCTATCTCTTTCATAAATCTCTCTTGCATCGAAACTTTATCATTAAGAGACTCTTTCTTTAAGTCTAAAGTTCTAACATCTTCCTTAACCTGACGTATCTTATCTTTAATAATATTATTCATTGAAGTGAATATTTTGATGTCAAGTAAATCCTCAATAACATCCCTTCGATTTGGAGCAGTTAATTGCATAAAAGGAACAAACGTACTACTACCAAGAACTACAATCTGAGTGAAAGATTTGTAATTCATTTTAATTACATTCTGTTCCAACCACTTCTGTTGTTCATTAGCATTATGAGATTGATCTAATAACTTACCATCCCTATAAATTTCAAACGTATTTGGTTTAATTCCTCTTACTACTTTCCATTTAATTGTTCCAGTAGAAAATTCTAATTCTACACTACAATCTTTTTCATTAGTAGAATTAACTAACTGCCCTTTACTAATTTTACGAAAAGGTTTATTGAATAGACTAAATGTCAGTGCATCTAATACTGTACTCTTTCCACTACCATTTACCCCCACAATTAATGTGGTGGAATTGCCTTTAAAATTAATTTCAGAATATTGATTACCCGTTGAGAGAAAATTCTTCCATCGGATTTTTTCAAATAAAATCATGGTGTTTAGTACTAGGCGGCACTACAATGTCATTTCGAGTTATGACAGCATACTCATAACCGTGCTGCTCACAAACTCCTATCATCATCTCTGGTTCAACTTCAATAACGTGCATTTCAGGATATTCACTGTCTTCTAACATTGTAGCATAACGAGTTGCATCATCCTCTTCTTCAAAAAGATAAAGGACATGATTGCCTTCTTCATTTTGAACAGAGTATGCACCCTCATTCTCTTTGCCATATACTGTTAGAATAAACATTAAACTAACTCGCAAGCCTCCTGATATACACTTTTAATGACCTCCTGTATTCTTGATTTCTCAAGAGAAATTTCAGACTCCTCAATATACCTGTTTAAAATAGAAAGAGTATCTTCAGATTCAAAGGCTTCAAAATCCTCACTTTCCTCTATTTGAAAATTCTCTACCACCTTAAGTTCAAATACATTAGAAGTATACAACTTATCAATAAATTTTTCAAATTTTCTAGGATTAGATTTTTTGCGAACAATAACTTTTACAATTTTATCTTCATACTCACGAGTATCAAATGTTTGGTAATCTTGATCCTCATAAAAGATAGTATAAAACATTCTATAAGGATTGTCTATAGGGGTGTGCTCTAAAGTTTCTGTGTCAAAAATATGAAACCCTCTAGTATCAGCTAAATCATTCCAAAACATTTCATATGGATTACCCAAATAAAATACTCTTCCATCATCAGATCTGGTGTGGTAATGTCCAGAAAATACTTTATCAAATTTATCAAATACTTTAACATCAGTTCCTTGTTCCATCACATATCCACGATGGATTCTAAAACCCTTACACTCAAGGTGACCCATCGCCATAGGACACTTGGTTTTTTTAATTAACTTAAGTGTTTTCTCTTCATTCTCTGAATTAATCCAAGGTATAAGAAGAACACCCAATTTATCCAACTTTATCTCAGTTGCCTCTGAGTAGATGTTTACATTATCATACTCACGAAGTAACAGATCTACAGCATTTACATCATTAGTATTCTTATAATATGCGGTATGATTACCCACGATAGTGTGGATCATACAACCCATATCCCTCAACCTATCGTAATAATTATCCTTTGCCCAGGATAAAGATGAAAAGTCGATACCCTTTCTGCTATCGAAGGTATCGCCCATATCAATAATGGTAGTAATACCTGCTTTCTCAATAGTCGGAAAAAATACATCATTATAAAACCTCAAAAAATAATCGTGAAAATGCTTTGAATTTTTCCTCGCACCAAAATGTTGGTCGGTAATTATCGCAACCTTCATTTTTTATTGCTATGTGCTATAGAACCTTTAAATGGATTTTTAGTTCTATTCAATACAGTAATAAATTTATCTGCTACAAATGTTCCTGCCACACATACTTCAATCTCATCTCCATCATCCCAAATAGGAGTACCATCTTTCTTTCTGGTATCAAGGGCTTTCTCAAGATCAGCAATTATCTCTTTTGTGATTTTCATTAGTATCTCAACTTAGAGTGTACAGCATCTTTAATTTGATTGTAATCTGCAGCATCTCCACCATCATCACCATAGAATACTTCATCGTATCCTGATCTTTCTAATATCTTATTCTTAATTTCTAATTGACGTTTTTCTCT
>VTLG01008139.1_pt1 | contig 16625 bp, 23 predicted proteins | sample 4694571 | NCBI WGS metagenome assembly VTLG01 (sample SAMN12604809, study PRJNA352737) | marine metagenome | biome: ENVO:00000447; feature: ENVO:00000209|ENVO:00000569|ENVO:01000036; material: ENVO:00002151; isolation source: viral sequences binned using virsorter ...
TCTACTGCAAGTGTTCCGTCTATGTCTGTATTGTCTAAGTTAGAAGTTCCATCAACATCTATATCTCCTGCAACATCTAGACCTGCAGCACCTGCTAATACTAAATCATCAGCAGATGTATCCCATAACATGTAAGCACTAGCTGTATCGCCAAAGAATTTAACATCATAACCAGTATCGTCTACACCAACAGTTATAGTATTATCTACTTGAATAGCACCGTCAAGATTGGTTGCTCCTGAAACTGTTAATAAATCTGTGGTAATTGTACCATCAAAATAAGCATCTTTAAATTCTAAAGAACTTGTTCCTAAATCAATATCGTTATCTGTAACTGGAACAATAGCTCCGTCTTGTATTCTAATCTGCTCAACTGCAGCACTAGAGACTTCTACAAAGAAACCCCAACGATTATTTGTGCTGTCTACAACAATCTTATTAAGAAAATCTAAATCACCAATAGTATGTATATTACCGCCATGTCCTGCTGTACCATCGTGTCTGTGGCCTGTGCTTGAAGCACTGCTAGAACTGTATGTAAATGCATTTACTAATTGATTGTATTCATTGTTAAACAATGCAGCAGTAATGGTATCTCCATCACTAAACGTACTTTGTCTTGTATAACTTTGTGCCATGTTTTAATCTCTCCCTGAAGGTACGTAATCTATATATATTCCATTTACTGTATAAGGTGAATTTTGATTATCGCTAAATATTCTAAAATAATTACTTTTTCCACTGCCCTCTACTGATTGTCTAGTTATTGGATCTGTTGCTGCTCCAAACTTATGACCTGCTGTAGAACCAAAAACTGCTGTTCCAAACAACGAAGGTTTTGGTATTGATAATGAATAATCTGTAGGCTGTGGACTATCTAGATCATCAAAATTATATCTTATTCTTAAACTTGTATCAACTGTTCCTTCTGGAGTTATAGAAACTTTTACATACTTAAGAGTTTTTAAAGTTCCTAAATCTCCATAATCAATGTCTGGTGTCTGATACTTAGCTACAATATTTGTTGCTGATCCACCAGAATCTAAAAAACTATCTCCTATGTCGTGATTATATACTTTTCCATTGTAATCACCATGATAATATTTTTCAACACCGCTTGAGTTAAAACCTGAAACTGCTGCAGCGCTTGCATCTATCCCAACTGTTTCAGACCACTGAAATTGTGTTCCTTGCTGTGTTGTTTTTAGAGTTCCTATTATTCCTTTTGCAGAACTTCCAGAAGTAGAATCTCCATAATATAAACGATACTGTGATTTATCTCGTATAACAATACTACTTATATTAAAAGTTCCAACATTATCTGCAATGTTTTTCATTACAGGCTGTATTGCTCTAGTAACTGTACTTAATTCTACGTCACCAATTCTTGCTGTACCTGCTAGTGTTCTTATACCATCAGGCGCTAAAAATACTAAGTCACCACCAATCTCTTGAATACTTTTACCATCTAAACAACCAATGTTTTGTGTAATTGGTTCTACTGCTATTGGGTTAGCATCTGTAGTATTTATATTTACTAATTTATAAATACTATTTTTACAAAATATAATTAGATCATCACGAAAAGATCTTAAACCTACTACTTGATCATCTAATACTATACTTCCTGAACCGCTTGTTGTAAAATCATCTATGTCATTTGTTCCACTATAAAAAATAGTGTTTGGCGCTGTTGCTGCACCTGCTACAACTAAGTGTCTATCGTGTATCGTACAAAACTTAGGATAGTGTGTTCCGCTTACTGTTATTTCTTTTGCGTAGTAAGTTCGATCACTTAATGCACCAGTTCCTGTCATTTTAAAGTAAAAAGGTTTTACACCTGATCCTTCATCAGTAATTATAACTTCTCCATAAGTTGTATCACCTTCATAAGTTACAAAATGTGCAAGACTTTGTGAGGTTCTAGCAGAAGCACTACGGCCTGTAAAAGTACTATAGTTGTCTCCACTACCTGAAACACTTGCTCTATTTATTTGCAACCAACTTGTTCCGTCTAAACTAAAATATATGTTAGTACTTGAACAAGCTATAACTCCATCAGCATAAACATGAAGTCCTAATATATCATCATCACTACTTGGATTTGTTGCACTTCCTCCTCCAAAAGCCGAATAACCATTTACTCGTCTATATCCTCCAGCAATATCAACTTCAAAGTTTTCTAACAATGTAGCAGAACCCGGAGTTCTTAACATTTCAAAAGAACTTGAAGACTTGTCTAGTCCTCCTTCACATGCTAACGCAAAAGGTTGAGAAGCAGCCATTATATTTGATCCGTTGACATGTACTTAGGCGCAGGATTCATTAAATTAGATCTCATTTTTCTTAATCCTTTTTTATAATCGTCCAATGCAAAAGCTGCTGCCTGTGGATTATCTTTAAATTGATGCATATAATATCTAGCTCTTGCTAATAAAACTGAGCTATACATATCAGGAAACACTATTGTATCTCCATGTGCATCTAATGCTGTAGGTAAATCCCAAGCAAAAAACCATACTCTATAAACTTTGTCAGGTATTGGACTTAATCCAAATTTTCTACCGTCTTTACTTCTTATAACAACTTTAGGCTCACCATATGTCTGAGTATCTGCATCGTCTATATTTTCAGATTCTCTACGATGATCCTTCCACTCTTCTAATGTTACAAAAGATAAATTTTGACTTGTATAAGGAGAAGAAGCACCACTGACTCCTATAGTTGTAAGATAAAAATCATTCCAATCTATAGCACCATAATCAGTTGTAACTGAACTTGATGCTGCTTTTAACTCATACCATCTTGTTCCTGCTGTTGTTTCAACATACACGTTTCCATAAAAAGGATCTGTTTCTCCGCTTTCTCCTGTAGCAAGAAAAGACCATCTAGGTTCAGCGCTTACTATATCATTATAAGCTCTATTAACACAATCTTTAACATGAGCTTGAACTCCTAAAGCGCTACTAAAATTAGAAGATGTTAAAACAACTTCATTAGTTTCTCTTAATAACTCATTCGTTAATTGTAAGTAAGTAGTTGCCATTATTTTTTATGTGCCTTTTGTATTGGAAAGTTTGCCATTAAAGTTGCACCTTTATGTTTAACAAACTTGCCTTTATGCTTCATTAGTTTATAACCGCCTTTAGGCTGTTTCATCCAGTGGTATCCTTTTGGTGCTTTAACTTTCATATTACTTCATTGTGTTCATGCCAACTTTGGCAGTACACTTTTCAACTTTATCTTCTATGCTTGTATATTGAACAACTCCTCCGTTACCATAAGCCATTCTTTTAGGAGTTCCTTTATTCATTTTTTTTCTTTTATCTTTATCTTTACTATAGTACATGTTTATCCTTTTTGTCTGTTATAATTCTTTTGGGTTTTTCCAAAAATCCTGTCAAAATTCTTATTGTATGTTTTTCTTTCTTGAGCAGTCATTCTATTGCCTGCACTTACTAATTTTCTATTGCCTTTTTTCTTATTCTTTAAAATAATAGGTCTTGCATCTGTTGATATTTGTGGCATTTGTTTCCTTTTTTTGAGTATGGGGAAGGAACTTATAATATGTCCTTCCCACACACCGTTTTATTGCTTTAATTAACGATTAGTCAATTGCATAGAAAGCAGATACTAAAGCTTCGCTACGAAGTACATCAGCGCCATAGACGTGAAGACCTCTAACGATGTCACCAAAACTGTCAGGATCACGAAGAACCTCAGTTTGTGTAATAGCTTGTGCAGTAGCGCAGGCAGAAATATGTCCAGCTATACATTTACCACTAGCTGTAGAAGCAGCAGCAATGTTATTAGACTTGTACATATCAAAACCACGCAGCTTTCCACTTGATACTAGTCCATTACGGATAGAACCTTGCCCTGCGTTGAAGTCGACAGACATTAATTTTGAACCAGATTGAGACAGTTGCTCGTACCAAGAAGGAGGAGCTACAAACCATCTACCTTCTTCAGGGATGTTTTGCTCGTCCAACAATCTAGCCATAAATGCCATTACATCAAGAGGATCAGTTCCAGTACCATCAGAACCAGTAAGGTCGATAGAGTTAGAACCGCCTTGATGTTGCCCCATTGTTTGAGTAGCAGCAGCAGCGTCTGCACCTAATACGTGATCAGGTGAAGAGCTAGATACTCCACTAAACAATTCGGCAATAACACCTTCATCAAAAGCATCTTTAAGAGCGTAAGCTGCAGAAGAGGATGCTACCTCTTTCCAGTTTACGTGAGACATAGATTTCTCAATGTCATCTACTTTAAATTTGAAAGCGTTTGCTACATCAACAGTAAGGGTTTCTTCCACGTCAGTAAGTTTGGTCTGAGTAACGTCAGCACCTCTTTCATACTGATAAACAGTAATCGTAGGTTCTTTAACGATACGTACAGTGTCTCCGTAAGCAGTAATTTCACCAGAATAATCGGTGTTTGTAATTGCTTCAGCTACCGAGGCTTTCCTAAAGAAGTTAAGAACCTTCTTGGAATAAACCTTAGGCATGAAGAAAGCATTAGTTTGACCTGTTACGGAGTTCGCAAAGTTACCATTAGTATCAGTCGATTGCTCGAATAAAGCGTCCGATTGATTATAAGCCATTTTAAGTCACCTTTAAATGTTAATAGTTATACTTTAATTGCGCACCCTACCTTCTTCTAAAGCTCGATCTATCTCTGATTCGAGACGATCAAACTCATCCATAGGTAGTGCTGCAATCTCCTCTTGAGTCCAAATTTTAGGCTCTTTTGCTTCAACAGATGTCGTTTTAGTTGACACCATTTCTGAAGCTTGAGCTTGTCTGTTTGAACTCGGCTTTTGTTGTCTTACAGATGTAGAACTTCCAACTTCCATTTTATAAAGATCTATAGCTTTACTCGCTAGAGATGCATTATTAGGATTATTATAAATCCAATCTTGTATCTCTTCAGGCTGAGTTTCTGCCCAATTATGAAAGTCATCATTGTTTCGTAAGTCTGAATAGTCAGGATGTTTTTCCATCAAATCTTTTTCAGCTTCACGTCTCATAATGTCTTGTTCACGAGCTTCAATAATGGCAACCTTATCGGTTAAACCTTTTATTTTATCTTCACTCTTTAAATGAGCAACGCTTTCGACAACTTCATAAACATCAGGATATTCACTTTTAAATCGTTCTAATTCTTCTAGTGATTTAGGAGCTTCGTAAACTGGTTGTGCTTGTTGCACTTTGTTTGCTAACTCTTGTTCTCTAGCTCTGAACTCATTAAGTTTTGTATCATAATGCTTTTTAAGGTCATCATATCTTTTTTTATAGTTAGGCTGAGAGTAAGGTTTATTTTGTGTTGCTGTTTGTTCTTCAATTTGCTGGTCGCCTTCGTCCTTTTCAGGTCTAGGTGCAACAAATAAACTGTCAGCAGTTAATCCTTCTTTCGGCATAACATCTTCCGTATGCCACGATTTCTTCGCGTTATACGGATTAGGGGTTGGCTCTTCTACAGTTTCCTGTATATTTTCAACTTTTGCCATTTGTTTTCTCCTTATAGGGTTTGCGCTATCTTCAAAGTGGCTTATTACAAGAACGTCTTCTTGATAAGGGTTTGACTTGCAAAGTAGCTAAAGGTTATAGTTTGATAGAGGGTTACAATAAGTAAGTAGCTCTATCGGTTTAACCGTAAACAGTTCTATACTGGGTCCGAGGATTAGCAGCTAATTGTAATTTCCTCATTTCACGTTCTGTAGCGTTTACAGTTCGTTGCATAGGATCAATCATTGCCATATCTTCGTCATCATCTATATAACCGCCTTCGGCTTCTGCTCGTCTAACATCCGCATCCATTTCAGCTTGTTCCATCATACCTTGTAGGTTATCAGGACCAATTTCTTCTGTGGCTTTAGCTGTTATAACGAATTCCCCATCCGATAACCTTGCAGGTATCGAATCGGAAACTTCGGATCCCGGACCTTCAACAGGTCCAGAACCAGAAAATTCTGAAGCAGTCTCTATTACTTGATCAAAGATCTCACTTAATCTTGGATCAGCAGCGAGTGCTTCTTCTAAATACATTGTGTCTTCGGGTTCTAATGTAGACTCTACAACATAGTCTACAAAGTCTTCTTCCATTTGTTCATCAGGAACCATGCCTTCTTGTGCCATATCTTCGGCTTGTCCTTCTGCTAACATCTGTTCATATTCTTCGTGAGTAGCTCCGGGATGAACTGTACCATCAGGCATTGTATGTGTTGGACCTTCCATCATATCTGCCATTTGTTCGTCTATGTCACCGCCTTCTTGATAGCCTCTTCTATCAAATGGATTACGTTCTATAAAATTCTTACGTGTCTTTTCTCGTGCTTTTTTTAATTTTTGACTACCTGTTGGATATAAATCACTGTCATAGCTAAATGTTCTAGTTTTAGCACCTAGTGGAGCCATATATGAACTAGAAGGATACCAAGGATCTTCTCCTAATTCTCTCAACCTAGTTTCAATTTGATCATATCCATCCCAAGCCTGTTCCATTTGTTTAGTTAGCTTTTTAAATTCTCTTGCTTTTGCAGGAGTCAACATAGATATAACATCTTCGTCTGTTAAGTTAGCATCTGAAAAATCTATATTTGGATATTCCTCAGACATATCTCCGGTTTGTCTACGAATCCAAGAATCTATACCAACTTCTTCTTCTATTTTTGCTAGTTTCATTTCTAATTTACTTGCTTCTGCTGAAGCTTTTTGTTTAATCTTTCTAAGCTCAACAGGCTTGCCAACCTTTATAGCTCTACGTACTGCAGACATAAGACCACCGAATGCTTTTGGTTTTCTTGTCTTACGTTGAAATTCTGATATGGCTGTATCTGCTGGATCTATTTCATCAAAGTTTGGAGTAGTATAACGCTGTCCTAAAGGCTGTCCTACTTCCATTCTCCAGCTTGGATCAGTAAAGGCTGCTCTAGATGTAGCTGTCCATTCAGACATTGGTCCTTCTACTATTTCTTCTAATTCAAAAAGTAAATCTTCTCTTTCTAGTATCAGATCTTGAATTTCTCGTGATTCTCGTAATGCTATATCGTCTCCAACTCCGCCAAGTTCATCATCAATATATTCAAGTCTATTTTTTATTCGATATATACTGTCTACTTTATTAGGATCTAAATCTTTTTTAGCACTTATATCTCTAAGTTCTTTATTAATTTCGTTTCTTGCTTTTGTTTCAGCTTTACTAAATGATCTTCCACCCTTTTCATACTGCCTTAATATTTTTGATGCTAACTTTGAAATTACACCACCACCTACTGCATAACCAACTCTTCCACCTTCTGCATAATCGTAATCATCTCTTATTTTTGGTGCATCCGATGAAAGTTGAATTTGATCTTTACCTTTTGCTTTTCTATTTGCTATTCGTTTTGATAGTCTTTTTCTTTTCATAGCCTGTCTTGCTTCTTGTCCTAACGAACCACCTGCGCCTTTACCACGACCTGCACCACCCGGATGCGCACCTACACCGCTTGACATACGTTGTAAAGCCATTGCACCTGTAGTTCCTGCTGACATCCTATCTACTGCTCTAGGAGCAGCAACTTGATAGTCTGGAAGTTGTGCAGGAGCTTCTTTTGCAGGAGGCTTATTAATATTGGTTGCAATTCCTTGTTGACCTGCTAAGACTGCAGGATTTCCTAGTATTGCGCTAATACCACTTCCTACTGCAGAACCTATATCCTCTACTGAAGGAATATAAACACCACCTGCAGTTGTCATTTGAAAACCACTTCCTTCGTTATATTGTCTTCTTTTAAACATTGTCTCCCTCTTTAATAGCTATTTCTATATCATCCTTTAGCTGCTCTAAGCGTGCCAGAGAACTGATCTTCCCCTGACTGCGGTACATTTCCTGTTCCGATGTTGCCACCACCAGTGCCTGTAACTCCGAGTTCTTGAGGTTGGCTAGGTGCTGGAGGAGTGCCTCCCATAGCAGCTTGTTGTTGGTTAGCGGTCGGATCTTCTGCGCCAGTTTCTTGTTGAGCATTTTGCATTCCTATTATTTGTGCAGCGATAGCAGCCTCTTCAGGATCGTTGAGTATTTCATCAGGATCTAAGTCTAGAGTATATGCTAGTTCGCTAATTAGTTTTGATACTTTAATGAATGGTGCAATCGTAGGATTTTGTGCAGTCTGTAAGAACATAGTTAGTCTTTGGCTTCTTACTTCTTTCTGCATTAAACTACTTGTACCCATTGCGTTAATTTCTAAATCTCCAACAGTATCTAAGTCTTCTTCTATAAACTGCATGTTCCAATGGAAGTATGCTTCACCTAAAGGTTTTAAAAGAAAATCATCAATATTCTTAACAACTGTTTTAATATTTAAACTTGAAGCACCAAGAAGCATTGACATGCCTGATGCTGTTCTTGTCATACTTTGCACACCTGTTTGTCCGTGTGAGTATGAAGGTATTCCTGTTTGTTCGTCTGCAAGTTGTCTAAACTTGTCAAACATCATCATGTTTTCTGGTGCAGTGTTTGGAAACTTTAATCCGTGTATAGCTTGTCCCGGCATACCAGCTTGTCTACGGAATATCTTACCCGGATATATTTCCATTGACTGTCCACCCACCAATGCAGAATCGTCTACATCAAAGACTAATGAACCTGCAAGTGCTAAGTTATCAACAGCCATGCGTGCATGTCCATTCATAATCTGTTGTGAGTCTGCCATGTTTTCAGGTACTCCAATACCAAAGAAACTATATGGATTTCTTTCGTAAGGGAATGCGTGATATGGAATCTGTGGTGGAGTAAATGGATTAATAACTGCTCTTAATAACATACCACCACAAGTCCATGCATTAATTTGTACTTCATCTAAATCGTCTATTGAGTCTGGAAGATCAATACCTGCTTCTCTTGCAAAGTCAGCATCCATTGTTCCCCAATATTCTAATATCTCATAGCGATCTGTACTATAGTCTTGAGTATTATTATCTTCATTAAGTTGGTTTTCAAAATACTTTTCTTCGTAATTAGGTCCTTCACTTAATGTATTTCTAATTGCATCTTTGTCAAAGTATGGAAGATTTCTTAATCCTCTTAATTGACTTCTGTTAAACTTATGTCTGTGTATAATAAAATCACACTCTTCAATTGATGTAGCATTTGGATCAGGATAAAAATCCCAACAGCTTACAAACTCTACACGAGGAACTCTTACTTGTATAGGCTCATACTTTCTTTCATCACCTTTTTTGTTCCAACGATGTAATGTTTTATTAAAACTAAATGGTCCTTTAATAATACCTGTACCAAGCATTGCTGATTCAAATAAAGCATTTCTTAATTCAGATACACCATTAGATTCTTCGAGTTGATCATGAATTAGTTTTTCCATGTTACGTGCAGCTTTTTGTGCTGGACTTATTTCAGGAACTTGTGGAATTGCAGATAGACCTGCTTCAAGAACTACTCTACCTTCTTGGTCTGTGTAGTTATCTTTTAAAGAACTTAAGAAATTTTCACCTTCTTTAAAAGTAGCTCCGGGCAGTAAAACATTTCCATCGCCTTCGTAACCGACATCGAAAGGGTTACTCTGTGATTCAGCGTCTTGTTCTACCTCCACATCTCCTAGACCTTGTGGTGCTTCGATGCTCATAGGAGAAGTATTCATGGTTACACGAGCATTTCCTGCAATGCCTTCTGGCATTTTGGTTTCTTTAACCGACAAAGGAAATTGCCCAGAGCCGAATAAGACATCTACTAATTGACCATAAGCAGCTACTGTCTTAGTCTTTGTAACTTTTATAAAAACTCTAGATTTTTCACTTTCTCTAAATCTAACACGTTTACCATATAAACCTCTAAAGTTCTGATAAGAGTTTAACCATCTTGACTCATCTGTTCTTCTTGCAGTTTCACATGCGCTAAATCTAGACTTAATTAAACCTACAAGATTTCTAGATTGCTCATATTCAAGCTTTAATGTTTTTCCATGTTCATTTTCTACTTCTTCATAAATGCTGTCTGCATTTAAAAAAGTATTAAAATTATTTTCTTTTTCTGCCATTTATTTAATATCCAAATTCTGAATCTGAAGGATCATATACTTGTCGTTTAATTCGTAACATTGTATCAAACGGATCATCTAACCTTGGTCTACTCATAATTAAATAACGCAACGCATCATATGCATGATCCGGTGCATTTGTATCAACATCTTCAGGATTCTTTTTAGAAAGAGGAATCCCTTGTAGTTCTTTTATTACATTAACACATGTATTAAAAAATTGCAAACGAGGTCGACCTGTTTGATTTCTACGTTTCAAATGCTCGTGTATTTGCACTTTGCCTGCTACTCTGTTTTTATCTGCTCTTCGTAATTTGTGTCCTGCCTTTAAAAGCATTTCACCTATTGTAGGACCTGTATATCCTGTCCTTGCCCAAGCAGCAGTGTCTAACACTCCCATTACTGATTTGACTTCTCCCATTTCCATTTCGGTAATGAGTTCGCCGAGAGCTTCCCCTGTAAGACCCTTTTTGTAAAGTTCTCTATATATAATGATGGTCTTATCCTCAGGATCGATAGCTGCCCAAAGGCAACAACTCTCAGCCGCGTAGCCGTAATCAATTCCTTTTACTCTCTCCCAATGGATCGGAATCTCAAAAGGAGGAATAACATGATGGTCTGTATTAAACTCAACAAACGCTGCGCCTTCGTTTACTTCCCAATTACCCTCCAGAAGTTGCCTTCTTTGAATAGCAGGAAGTGACATAAGCATTCGCTCGTATTCACCATCCTCTGCTAGATAAGGATTATCTACCAACCTAGCAGGAATAAATTTCCTTGTTAATCCATCTGAACCTTTAAAGCTCGTATTTGATTCAGAAGGTTCTATATATCTTTTCTTTACCCAATGCGCACCAACACCACCGGGGTTTGCTGTACAACGTAGATATGTTTTAATATCTGAGTTTGTGGTTCTAAGTCTTGAAGCTAAATAGTTCCAACCAAACTCTGTGGGTAAATGTGTAATCTCATCAAAACCAATCCAACTATATGCTTGTCCTTGGTAACGATAAACATCTGCATCTTTTTCTAAAAACCCAAACTCTATCTTTGCACCGCTAGGAAAGTACCATACTTTTTCTACTTCTTTAAACCTAGCACCTTTAAAAGCTTTAGGATAAATCTCTCGTGACTTATCAATTAGCTCACGTAACTCTGGCATTGTTCGTCTTAATATTAAAGCTCTATGCTCTTTTACGTGACAATAACGTAGCGGATCTATTAACATTGCAAAGCTTTTTCCGCCACCTGCTGCTCCACCATAAAGAACATCTTTTTCGCCAGCAGCCAAAAACTGCGTTTGTGGTCCTTCGTTAGGCATAAAGGAAACAGCATCACCTGTTTCATCTATATGCTTCTGAACAGCGTTAGGAAGTTTTTTTACTTCATCGGTAGTAACAACCTTGTTATTATCTAGTCCGCTTACTTTCTTTAAAGTTTTTTCTTGAGTCTTTAAATATTGTTTTTTGTTTTTAAGTTGAGACTCTAACTTTTTAATTGTTTTTTTCTTAGACTTTAAAGATTGTCTAGCTGCAATCTTAGCTTTTGTCTTAGAATGAAAGTTGTAATTACTTTTACTTCCTTTTGGTCTTCCTGCTTTTTTCTTAGGAGTCCCATCTTTCTTAAGTATAAAGTCGCCTTTAGAATCTGTCAAGTAAAGATTTGGATTTATTTCCCAGTCTTTCTTCATATTTTTTATCTACTACCTTTTTTAATCCCATTCTTGATAGCGATCTAGCAGTCTTTGTTTTTAATATTTCTACACCTACTGCAAGACTAATGGATTTATTATGTACCATTTCTGTTACTTTGTCAAGCTCTTCTAACTCAGAAGCAATGGGTCGTAAGTACCCTTGAACTTCTTCGTCAAGCTCATAGCCAAAAGGAATAGTCGAACTCTTTCTTCTAATGTAGCCTTCAGGAATTCTTATCATTTTTCTTTTCCTTTTTCTTTTTAGGTTTATTGATTACAACTCCGGGAGAAATCTTTAAAGGTTTATCAGGGCTTTGTTCGATTTCTTTTTCCCATTCTTTTTGTCGCCAAATTTTTGTCATACTATTTTTTCTTTTTTCTTATAGCTGTTTTGTACGCTTCGTTCTTTTTAGTCTTGGGATCATCTTTAACGAAATGTCCTTTTTTATTCCTAGCACGTACTTTAACTTCTTCGTAACCAAGAAACTTAGTCTTAAACCAATCGGTCAAACCTATGTTCCAAAAGTTCATTGTTCTATTAAAATTATCTTTCATATCTATTTACCTTTATTATATTACAAAATCTTCGCCTTCGTGCCAAGAGCAACCTGTTAGTCCTCCGGCTTGTAAAGCTTTTAATGTTCTTACTATTTCTTCTACGTTACGACCAGTATCTAAAGCATTTACTGATACGTGTTGTATAACTCGATCAGGATCAACAATGAAGGTTGCTCGTAAGCAAACACCTTCTTGATAGGCAATAATACCTAAATCATCAGACAAAGACAGACCACAATCGGCTGCCAATGGATGTTTTATATTACTTATAAGCGAATTGTTTTCTTTCCAATTAAGCTTACAGAACTCATTGTCACCACTTACACCCATAACAAACACATTTTCGTCAACTAATAAATCCATTTCTACTATTTCTGTTGGACATATAAATGTAAAGTCTTTTGGATAAAAGTATATGACTGCCCAACCTTTTAAATCGTCAGACGTGCATTTAACCATTTCATTGTTTTCGTTGACTCCGTCAAGATAGAAGTCAGGAAATATATCACCTACTGTTAGCATTTTCTGTAGTTCTCCATATTAATTTAACTCCTCTTCGTTCTAGTTCTTTAATTACTTTATGTTTCTTTTTTCTAGGCGAAGATTCTTTATTTAAGTAATCTATTAATTCTTGTTTCGGCACTGCTTTCATGTAGTGACGTATTGTAGCAGTCTTGCCTGTACGTCTGTCGTAACTCTTTTCTGTTGGTCTAAACTTGGTAGGCATATTAGTTTAAGTATCTGCTTTTAAGACAAGCTCTGTCGTGTCTGTCTTGATTAAGTCTTCTGATTGTAGGATCAACTTCGTTGTACCATATAAAAGGGAATAAAGCGTGAATTGCTACACGTAGAGCCAAACAACCTAAACGAATAGAATACCACATGGCAACACTCAGATGTTCGATGTATCCTTCATTGGCTTCTTTCAAGTGATTAAAGTTGATGTCTGGTTTCTTCATTGTTGTATTTTCTTTTTAACCAATCTAAATGTAAATGATAATAATCTTCAAAGTCTTCGTAAGGTGGTAGTCCGCTTCGGTGTCGTTCTAAACAATTCTCATCGTATAGATGTCTACACCATCTTCTGAACATTTCATAATCATCACTCTGCATTTTCTTCGTATTCTCCTTCTATAAAAGTTATTTCTTCTTTTTCTGGCATAATAAATATACCACCTGATACTTTATGATTTACATCTAATCGCTCTGCTTTTGCAATGCCTACACGATCTAATATGGTTTGCGCAGCTTGTAGTTTGTTATTTGCTTGTGGAATTGCTTCATCAGAATTCATGATATCTAATAATTTAAAGGCTGCTTGTGGTGCAGACTGCGCAAGTACATCTGTTGTAAGTTCTAATACTTCATTCTTAAGAGCTTTAAGTACTTGGTAATGATTGCCTGAATACCCTGCTAACTCTGCAGCCTTCTTAGCATCACCGTTTGTAGTAACTAAATGATCTAGAAAAGACTGTTGTTTAACAGTTAATTCTTTTTTTTCATTGAGGGAGTTTAGTAAACCAGTCATAATATCTAGTTTACATCCATATTCTGTTTTGTCAAGTAAAAAATTAACTATTGACAAAAGTCATTTTAGACTGTACAATGGAGCCTTGTACCCCCCAAGGCTGAAAGTACCCACAGGCAATGTGGTCTATTAGTCTATTGAGTTCGGGCAAACTGGTTTACATTTGATTTCTTTTAAAATGTATAACCACTACATATATATAGGTAGAGGGTGGTATGGTCTCCTGCCGGGGGTGTCCAACTCTACAGACTCTTCCACTTTGAAGACGTTGGAATCTCTATAAATTTAACCACCCTCTTCCTGTGATCTAGTTGAGGTTTATCTTTGAGCTTATAGTCTAACAAACGGAACATATTGCACCACATAACAGGAGTACTTCTAATCAACTAGCTCACTACCCTGATCGTAATGAAAGCTCTCTCATATTTTGCAGTCTCGTTGTACACCCATCCTTGTATCTGCAGCGAGCATTGCATTAGTTTCACCACCTTTCGAACCTACCAAGTCTATAGTACCCTAATACCCAGCTTTGTCCCACATGTTGCTATAGAGACCTTCCCTACTCTCAGCGATAACTGGGGCTTCTACCGAATGTTTTTATAATTCAGATATTACCATAGTCCTATTGGTTAATCATATGTTATTGTCTTCCAAGAATATTCGCCTTTTGCTTCGCTGTGTAGGCGAAAATTCTTTCCCTTACAATAACTTAACCAATAAAGGACGTAATATCATGAATAAAACATTCGATATAAGCCAAGTTCCTGCTGAGACTAGAAAAGGTCCAGCAACATGGGGACAAATCCGAGCCTTAGGATACAGACTTGCTGGATCCAAAGGTGGTCAACCTAACTACAAAGTCGCTAAGCAGATCCAAGGCTGTCTCTACAACGAGGCAAAAGAAGGTCGGCTTTCGTTCGATCAGGCTAGCAAGCTATTCGATAAGAAGACTTTGCCTGTTAAGTATCGCAATATGATCCGAGACTATATAGCTCAAAGCTAAAAATAGTTAAGATCACAGGAAGTGGGTGGATGAAATTGAGATTCCACCCTCTTCTCTTGTTCCAGAGTCTTTCTTTTTTGGACACCAATTAGTTATCTGCTTCGCAGGTCTTTTAAATTGCAGGAGACCATACCACCAAATTTTAAATTCGAGTAAGCGAGTCTCAAAATTCAGTTGGCGCGTATTATTGAGGGCATAAAATAGGCAATTAACAGCATATTAACAGGTAATTAACAGGTTATAAACAACTTATCCACAGGTAAATCCTATTAAATTAGGGTTGAGTGCAGTTAAATTACTAACTAAACAAGCTCGAAAGTTTTAATAATCCTTGCGCAAGTGCTATATATTACTAACTAAATACCTTATACACGCGTAAATCCCTTGACATTTTCCCAGCGTTTGTGGCATACTTTAAGGGCTTTGGCGACAGGGCAAAACTTATATATAACCAAATCTTATAACGGAGAATACTATGCGCAATTTAATTGTTTTTATAACAGCAGTCGGATACTTTTTAAAACTGATGATGGTTCGTATTATATACGGCAAGAAGGCTTTTCAGTTGTTATATATACAAATGATGCAAGGTGCTATAGATGCCAAGCAGTCTCAATAGGCTTTGCGCAAATCTATCAACAGGGGTATTTACGACTTCCTAATTGAGTCGCGTAAATCCCTTGACATTTTCCACCGAATCTGCCATACTTTTAAGGGTTCGGTGGGACGAGCAAAACTTTTTAATAACACAGGAAAAAACTATGTCAAATTTTAATGTTAATACTTTTGTAGAAAATCAACCCGATAACTCTGTAGACTTTGAAGCAGATACTTGCTTAGAATGTCATGCTTGTGGTGCTGAATACCACGAAGATGTTATCGAAGAAACTCCAATTTGTTCAGATTGTGGACAAGAACTTAATATTTAGGGGGACTATTATGAAAATAAAGCCGTTTCGTTTATATACTGTTGATCCAATGAGTTTAAGTTGGACTTATAGATATCCGTATATTAAAATGCTTGGACTGTTTGTTAATTCAAGCATTGTAATTAAACTCACATATTTATTAAAAGGCTATGCGTCTTTTAGTAAAGATCGTGGTATACTTAACTATAGATTTTGGAGATAAAAATGCGATTTATTGAAGAACAACAAGCAGAACAATTATTTGATAGTTATTATCAAGCTGTAAAATCCCTTACAGATCAAGGGTTTAAGTACAGGGAGCAACACTCCCACAAAGAAGATCGAATGTTCCTTTACAAAAAAGGTAAGCGTAATAAAGTTCTAACTTCTAGGTACAATCGCTATGTAGGAGTCGAATGGATTGTTAGAACATGGTGATATATATAGTCCTTTCCGCGCGTGTAAACGCATTGACATTTTGGCGCGATTGTGCGATACTATATGGGCTTCGGTGGCAGAAGCAAAAGTTTTAAATTTCTAATGTTAAGTTATTGGAAATAAAAGGTTGAGATAGATGTGTTCTATCGGGTAAGGGTGGGTAAAATTAAATTTATAGACTTGCGATTATTCGGAAAAACCTAAGATACAGAAGCTCTTAGATACTCACAAGAGGCAAAACTAAGCATGACTTAGACAACTTGTAAAGAGTTTAACTTAATCGTTAAATTGAATTTTAAGAGAGCCATGATTCGCACTTAGGAAGTCTATTACTAGGTACTCCAGTTGAAATACTATAACAGACAAGGCAGATACAGCGGAGTTCAAGGTACTGCACCTAGTTAAAATTTCAAAGGCTTAGAACAGTTGCCTTTATGATACTGTTCACATTTATAAGA
>VTLG01010643.1_pt1 | contig 16622 bp, 14 predicted proteins | sample 4694571 | NCBI WGS metagenome assembly VTLG01 (sample SAMN12604809, study PRJNA352737) | marine metagenome | biome: ENVO:00000447; feature: ENVO:00000209|ENVO:00000569|ENVO:01000036; material: ENVO:00002151; isolation source: viral sequences binned using virsorter ...
ATCAACCTATTCCAGTGGAAAGGTTTATGGATAAAGTAAATCAACAGTATGCTAGAATGACAATTCATAACACTGTTAAGAAGCAAGGATTTCAAGTTGCAGAGGAATGGGAGATGGAAGATAACACGATAGAATTGACGGTAACTCGTTGGGTATAAATACAATATACCAGTAGTGTAGAAATGTTTGAGTATTTTTATAACGAAATTTTGAGAAGAACCATTATTTCTTTTGGTACTCTTTTTAATGGAATCACCGTCAAGCAAGAGGGTTCTGTTATAAGAGTTCCTTTGGGGTATGGTCCTACTCAGAAATTTTTGGCACGATTAAATCAAACACCTGATTTAAATAAAGCAACGGCAATTACTTTGCCTAGAATGTCTTTTGAATTTACGGGTTTGACATATGATCCTTCTAGAAAAGTAACTACAACTCAACAGTTTACAGTAAAAGATCCTAATGACGGAACTGAGACTCAGAAGTCATATATGCCAGTTCCTTATAATATGCAATTTGAACTTGCTATTATGTGTAAGTTGAATGATGATGCATTGCAAATCACAGAACAGATACTTCCATATTTCCAACCAGCGTATAACGTTACCGTTACATTAGTAGAAACAATTAAAGAGAAAAGAGATATTCCTATTGTATTGGAAAATATTACAATGCAAGATGATTATGAAGGAGACTTTGAGACTAGAAGAGTTCTTCTTTATACATTAAGATTTACTGCTAAAACATATCTATTTGGTCCATCTGCTGCTGCTACAAAAGATCTTATCAGAAGTGCCAGAGTCAGTTATCTTGCTGGTACAGATACTACAAATACACAAAGAGATCTTACATACAGTGTTACTCCAAGAGCGACCAAGAGTTATGGTGGTCCGATAACGACTACATTAGACGAAGATGTAGATCTTACAGAAGTAGAAATTAAAGTTGTTTCTACATCTAATATTTTCTTAGATCCTTCGGAACCAGCAAAGGCAACTTATTGCTATATTGATGAAGAAGAAATGAAGATAACAATGGTCAATACAAATTCTATTATTGTCGAAAGAGCACAAGATAATACTCTTGCTGCTTCTCATGTTAAAGGGTCTGCTGTTAGAGTTATTAATCCAATAACTTCTGCTACTGATACAACTGTTACATATGATGATAATGCACTGATTGAAGATGGTGATAACTTTGGATTTGATGGTACTATCTCATGACAAATAAATTAGATAAAACCTTTAATATCTCACCTGAATCTGAAGAAGGAAAAACAGAAGTTATCAAAAGAGAAAAACCTGATAGATTAACTAAGGATGATATTACAAGAGACTATGAATATACACGAGGGAATCTTTATAGTATAATAGAAAAAGGTCAAGAAGCAATTGATGGCATTCTTGAAATTGCTCAAGAAAGTGAAATGCCCAGAGCGTATGAAGTGGCAGGTCAACTTATCAAAAGTGTTTCTGATGCAACTGATAAATTGATTGATCTTCAGAAAAAACTGAAAGATGTTAATGAGGAGCAAGTAAGTAAAGGACCAACTAATGTTACTAATGCATTATTTGTTGGATCTACCGCAGATCTTGCTAAACTCATTAAAAACGAAACTCCCAAAAAGGGTTGAAATAAATATAATTATAGATGGGGTAAAAATACGTGCCACTTAAGAAGCCTTCAGAATTTTACGATAAGAATCCTAATTCTTCCTTTGATAATGTAAAGGAGGAGTTGAAGAATGCTAAACCTGAAAAGGTGGAGAAAATTTCGGAAGCTTTTGATTCGTTTAAAAATAATCTGAATAATATACAAGCATTAAATGATTTTGTAACGTCAGTAGATACTTTTAAGGCAAATGCTGAAAGAGTTGAATCTTTATCATCTAGTGTTGAACAAATAAGAGAAAGTATTAAAGATCTTACGAGTCAGAAAGATCTTGATGATGCCATGATGGCTCATCTTTTATTTGTAGAAGAATCTATAAGAGATGTACAAGATAGAGTTAAAACTTTAAATTCCAATTCAGTATTAGAAATAAAAGAAGAGTTTGAAACTTTATCAGAAGCAGTAAATAATTTTGTAGGGGAAGAAGTACCAACATATAGAAAATTAATTGTAGATTCTGAGACCAGAATTGATAATAGATTCGGTGTTTTTAAAGAAGATGTAAAACAATCTTTTGAAAGTTTAGGTAAAGATATTCAAAAAGATGTTACGGATATTACATCAAATATTGAATCTTTAAATGAGGAGCATCTTTCTTCTCTTAAAGAAGATGTTCGAGGTATTAATAGCAAAGTTAAAAAATTATTAGAAAAGGATCTCCCAGAATATAAAAAGTTTTTTGCTGAGACTGAATTAAAAACAGAAAGTAGAATTACTGAAACTGAAAAAAAGGTTGAAGAAAAAGTATCTGATGCAGTTAAATCAATAAGTGAAAACTACGAACAGAATATTGAAGAAGTAGAAAAAGGTTTTCAAAAATTTACAGATAATTATAAACATAATTTAATAGAATCTAAATTAAAAGCAGAAAAAGAAGTAAAAAAAGTAACAGGTCTTTTAGCACAAGATATTCTTTCTTTAGATAAAAGAATAGATTCTATTTCTGAAGGAGTTATTGTTCTTCAAGATGATATTAATAATAAAGATGGTATAGTAAAAAATATTCTAACAGATCAACTATCAAAGATTGAAACTGTTGTTAAAGAATCCAAAGCTCTTGCTCATAATTATAGAAATGATTTTAGAAACCGTGAGATAGAAAGTGATAAAAAATTAAATGAATATTTTACTAAACTTGAATCTTTTTCAGAAAAAGTTAATGAAGTAGAAAACCATTTAACAGAAAATATATGTGACATACAAGAAAATTTAGATACGAGCACATCTACATTCTTTAATGAATTAAAGAGTGAAGTAGATTTATTTGAAGCAGATTTCTCTAAAAAAGTTAAAGATCTTCAAATAGATTTTAATGTTAATGAGAAACATATTGAAAAGTTAACCAAAGATTGGAAACAAGTTGTAGAAACAATAGATGTAGAAGATCTTGTAAGAAGAGTTACGGAAATAAATGAAAAAAATCTATCAGGTGTAAAGAGTGATTTAGAAAAACAAGTTAAGACTTTAGAAGAAAACGTTGGTGCATTTAAAGAAGAAAATAAACTTCTTCAAGAAGGTCTTTTAAATATTCCTCCTGATGTAAAGAATTCTGATCCTCTTACTCCATTAGATCAAGAGTATGTAACCTTAGATGATTTACAATCCCATTATAGATTGTTCATCAATCGTGTTCAGCAGCAATTAGCAACCTTTGGTGGCGGTGGTGCTAGAATTATGTCCGATCTGGAGGATGTTGATGTTGGAGCTGGTGTTCAAACTAATGGATGGGTTTTAGCATATAATACAACATACAGTGTATGGGAACCCAAAGCAGGTGGTTCTGCTGGTGCTGGTGGAACATGGGCATCGAATAATGTTGGTGTTCACACCCTTAAAAATGTAGGTATTGGTACTACTGCTAGATCTGGATATAACTTATATGTTGGTGCTGGTAATACAACTGATGATGTAGCATATTTTGATGGTAATATTACTGTTGCGGGAACTGCTCATTATGAAGATGTAGTTAACCAAGATGCATTTGGATTCAGTACTTTCAGAAGTGGATTAAATGTAAAGACTGGATCTGCTACTACTGCACTTCTAGTAGAAGGTGATACAAGAATCACTGGTATTCTAACCATTGGTACATCTTCTGTTGAAATTGACGGCACTAATAATACAATCAGTGTCGGTGTTGTTACAGTTACTAACTCAACTATTTTTATTGGTGCTGGTGTAAGTATTAATTCTAGTGCTTCTGGTATTAACTCTGCACCTAATGTTTTATATGTTGCTAAGGATGGTAATGATACTAATAATGGAACATCTATTGATAATGCATTTTTAACTATTAAAGGAGCAGTTGGTGCTGCTGCATCAGGAACCACAGTTAAAGTTCTTGCGGGTAAGTATGAGGAAGATAATCCAATTGAAGTTCCTGCTTTTGTTGCTGTTAGTGGTGATGATCAAAGAACTGTTACTGTGAGTGCAGGTAATCCTCTTCATAATATCTTTGGTGTAAGAAAAGGTTCTAAGATTGCAAATATGACTTTTAGAGATCACCTTCATCCTGCAGCAGCAGTTGGATTCCCTACTGCTGAGATCGCAGAGAATGTGGGAGGTGGTAAATGGAAAGGTCCATATGTTCAAAACTGCACTAGTGATACTACCACAGGAATTGGTGTTTATGTTGATGGTAATCAAGCACGATTATTGAAATCAATAAATCTTGATTCATTTACTCAGTATAACCAAGGTGGTGTTGGTGTTGCTGTTACTAATAGTGGATTTGCTCAATTAGTTTCTATATTTACTATCTGTAATGATGAAGCAATTAAAGTAGATAAAGGTGGACAGGCAGATATAGCAAATAGTAATTGTAGTTTTGGTACTTTTGGATTGGTTGCAAGAGGAGTTAGTGAACTTCAATATAGTGGTGTTGTTACATCCACAGCAGCAATATCGCAAAAGGAAGCAGTTGTTAATATCAGCACTCCTACTCGTACAATTAGTGGTGTTGCTTATAGTGCTACCAGTGGTATTGCAACTATTACTACTACTGCTGCTCATGGATTCAGTGTAGGAATGGGTGTTACTCTTGCTGATATTGGATTCCAATGTGAGTTTGGTACTAAGACATATCCTAACAAAAAACCTTTTATCTTTACAGTTGACTCTATCCCTGATACAACTAATTTTGTTGTTAATTTAGGTATCTCTACTGTTAGTCATACTTATGTTGGATCAGGTTCTAGTGCTGGTAGCGCAAAGATTGAAGTTGATAGACCTTATGATGGACAGATTTGTTACTTTGATGAATTGTATAAGAATGTCAAATCTATTACCGTAACCAATGGAGGTAGTGGATATACTTCTACACCAACAGTTACTCTTGAAGATCCAGACGGTCCTAGTGGAGAAACTTCTACTGCATATGCAACTCTTGATGGAGAAGTAATTGAAAGTATTACTCTTATTAGTAGTGGAAGTCAATATGATGCAACACCTAGTGTAACTATTAGTGGAGGTGGAGGATCTGGTGGTGCTGCAACCGCAGTCATGGAAGACACCTATTATACGATAAATAGTTCAACTCCAGTAGTATCTGGAGTTACTACGGTAACACTTACTACTAATTTACGAAATGCTGTTGGTGTCGGTTCTACGGTATTCTTCTTCCAAGCAAGTAGAATTATTGCTAGTTCCCATACATTTGAATATGTGGGTGCAGGGAATAACATAACCGATGCAACTCCTAAACGTGGTGGTGTAACAATACAAGCAAATGAAGTTCTGACCGAATCTGGTGGTCAAGTTCTTTATACCAGCACAGACCAAGCGGGTAACTTTAGAATAGGTGATGATTTACAAATCGACCAAGAATCTGGTACAATTAGTGGAAGATCATTTACTAAGAGTTTATTTAATGAAATGACACCCTTTATCCTAGCACTCAGTTAAAATGGCATTAGCACTTAATAGATTTAAAACATTTACAAAAGAACTTACTACAGTTAGTCAAACGATATATACTGCTCCAACAGGATATACTGGTATTATTTTGTATGCACATATAACAAATTATGCGGCATCTGGAACTACGGTTACTATGTCTCATGTAAGAAGTAGCACTACAACTCAAATTATTAATGGAGCAGAGGTTCCTGTAAATGATGCATATATTCCTTTGGATGGAAAATTGGTATTAGAAACAAGTGATTATGTTGTTGGACAGGCAGGTGCTAATAGCACATTAAAAGTTTTATTATCAGTATTGGAGACTGCAAATGCCTAGACTTCTCAGTACAGTTAATGCTGGTGGTGCTGTTGGTATCCAAAGTGATGGAACTGCATTAGGTAATGCTACCAAGTTAAATTTTGAAAGTAATAGAGTAAAATTAGCGAGCACAGGTATAGCAACTGTTACTTCTGATCCTATCAGTCTTATAGGTTTATAATTATAAATAAAAAATAGGATACCGATAATTACATGAAAACGTGTAAAAGTGGATATTATTATTGCACTGATGATAAGAAGTGCAAACCGATTCCTGGTGGATATCATATAGGAAGAGGTGGATGGTTAGAAAAGGATGAGGGTAAAAAGAATGGAAACGGATCAAACGGCACTGGAAACGGTAACGGAAATGGAAATGGGAACGGTGGCTCTAATGGGAATGGTGGCAGCAATGGTGGTGGAAACGGTGGAGGTGGAATGGGAGAATCCGTAAGACTTCCTCTTAATATAGAAATTCCTACAAACCAAACGGAATTTAATTTGGGATTGATGTTTAGAGAAAGTCTAGACTATGACAGTGGAATGTTATTTGTTTTTGAAGAGAATGGTCCAAAGTCTTTCCATATGAAAGATACTAGGATCCCTCTTGATATTGCCTTTATAAAAGAAGATGGAACTATTGAAAGTATAAAAGAATTAAAACCATTTACACTTCTTCCTGTATACTCTGATGGAGATGTATTATCTGCATTAGAAGTAAATAGAGGTTGGTTTGCTGAGAATGATATAAATGTAGGAGATAAAATTGTTGTTCCTTTAAATGAAGATGTTGATATACATGATGCTAATGGAAATTTATATGCAACAGTAATTGATATTATTAAACCAGAACCGATGGTAGTTCCTAAACCAACAGTTCAATGGGAGGATCCTACATTGACCGAAGCACAACGTATTCAATCCAAAGTTGGAAACATTGTCAGAGTCTTTCTAAGATGGAAAAGTCAGAACTTTATGTTGCAAATGTTCTTCCCTCAATTGAAGAAACCTAATAGAACTGAAGTGATTAATCAAATACAAAAGGTATATCCAGGTTCTCGATTAATAAGTTTTGATATTGAAGATTATGATCCTAGTCAACCAATGGTACAGGTAGCAGAAGGCTCCTTACATAAATGGTTTAAAGGTTCCAAATCAAAAGATGGTAAGCCTGGTTGGGTTAACGTCAAGACTGGTGGAACTTGTGCTAGTGATGAACCAGGTGAAGGAACACCTAAGTGCGTTTCATCTTCTAAACGTGCCAGCATGACTAAGGCAGAAAGAGAGTCTGCATCTAGAAGAAAAAAAGCAGCAGATCCTGGTCAACAACAAAAGACTGGTGCTGCCAAACCAACTTACGTCTCTACTGATAAAAAGAAAATGAAAGAAGAAACTAATGCATTAGAGAAACGTGCAAAGGAGAATGAAAAGGCACGAAAGTTTTTAAAGAAGGATGCTAAGGATAGTGGTTATACTGATATAGCATTGAAAGCGTCTATGTCAAAAGGTGCTGGTGTTAGTGAAGCCTGTTGGAAAGGTTATGAGAAGAAAGGTATGAAGACAATGTTTGGTAAGAGATATCCAAACTGCGTGAAGAAAACTAAGAAAGAAGAAGTAGAGTATGCAACTGAGGGTGTGAAGGGAGAAGATAACGTAATGAGAAAAATGGCAGCACAAGATAGAGCACAGGGAAAAGATAAACGTTTATCTAAGAAAGAAGGTGAGAAAAATGTTGCTAATATGATGAGAAAGATAAAAATGAGTCCTGGTTATACTAATGAAGCAACTGATGCTCAATTAAAATCTCAGGAGAAGGCAGTATTTGAACTTGAAAAGAAAGAAGCAAACACTAATAGAGCAAATGCAATGAAAAAACGTAAGGAGGAAATTAGTGAAGGATCAGACAAGAAAGGTAAAGGTAGTGGCACAAAGGATGCTTGTTATCATAAGGTTAAGTCTCGTTACTCTGTATGGCCAAGTGCATATGCATCTGGTGCATTAGTTAAGTGCCGTAAGAAAGGTGCTGCTAACTGGGGTAATAGTAGTAAGAAAGAATCATACTCTTGGAGAGATGATTTTGAATATGTACAAGAGGGTGCAGCATGGACAAAGAAAGAAGGTAAGAACAAGTCTGGTGGTTTAAATGAAAAGGGTAGGAAGTCTTATGAGGCAGATAATCCTGGTTCAGATCTAAAAGCACCAAGCAAAAAAGTAGGTAATCCACGTAGAGCATCATTCTGTGCTAGAATGAAGGGTATGAAGAAAAAACTTACCAGTGCAAAGACTGCCAGAGATCCTGATAGTAGAATAAATAAATCCTTGAGAGCTTGGAATTGTTAAGATGCCTACTATAGATGATGTATATCTTGGTAACCCGCTTCTAAAAAAAGCAAATGTCAAACAAGAATTTACTAAAGAGCAAATTCTTGAATTTATGGCATGTAAGAATGATCCAGTATATTTTGCAAAACAACACGTAAAGATTGTAAGTTTGGATGAAGGTCTTGTACCTTTCCAACCTTACGATTTCCAAGAACAATTAATTAAAAATTTTCACGAGAATAGATTTAATATATGTAAAATGCCTCGTCAGACTGGTAAGTCTACAACATCGGTATCTTACTTATTACATTATGCTGTATTTAATGATAATGTTAATATTGGTATTCTTGCTAACAAAGCAGCAACTGCGAGAGACTTATTAGGTCGTTTACAAACTGCCTATGAGAATTTACCTAAATGGATGCAGCAAGGAATTATATCATGGAATAAAGGTTCATTGGAGTTAGAAAATGGTAGTAAAATCTTGGCTGCGTCTACTTCTGCTAGTGCTGTTAGGGGTATGTCTTTCAATATCCTATTCTTGGATGAATTTGCTTTTGTTCCCAATCACATCGCTGAGTCTTTCTTTGCTAGTGTTTACCCTACTATTACTTCTGGTAAAAGCACAAAAGTAATAATGGTATCTACCCCTCACGGGATGAACCATTTTTATAGGTATTGGCACGACGCTGAAAAAGGTAAGAATGAATATGTGCCAACTGATGTTCATTGGTCAGAAGTTCCTGGTAGAGATGATGTATGGAAAGAACAAACTATTGCCAACACATCAGAGCAGCAGTTTAAAATCGAGTTTGAGTGTGAGTTCTTAGGATCTGTTGATACTCTTATTGCACCAAGTAAATTAAGATCACTGATATATCAGACACCCGAAAAAACAAGTGCAGGATTAGATGTATATGTTGATCCACAAAAAGGACATGATTATGCAATTACAGTAGACGTTGCAAGAGGAGTTGGAAAAGATTACTCTGCCTTTATTGTAATTGACATTACTGAGTTCCCACATTCAGTGGTAGCAAAATATAGGAATAATGATATTAAACCTATGCTATTTCCTAGTATCATTAATGATATTGGAAAAAGTTATAATGATGCATTTGTTTTATGTGAGGTTAATGATGTTGGAGATCAGGTAGCATCTATATTAAACTATGATTTAGAGTATAAGAATTTACTCATGTCCTCTATGAGAGGAAGAGCAGGGCAAGTAGTTGGTCAAGGATTTTCAGGTAAAAAGACTCAGTTAGGAGTCAAGATGTCAAAGACAGTTAAGAAAGTTGGTGCTCTTAACTTGAAGACATTAATTGAAGAAGATAAACTTCTAATGTGTGATTATGAGATAATGAGTGAACTTACAACGTTTATTCAGAAAAGTAATTCATTTGAAGCAGAGGAAGGATGTAATGATGACTTGGCAATGTGCCTTGTCATATATGCTTGGTTAGTAGCACAGGATTATTTTAAAGAACTTACTGATCAAGATGTAAGAAAAAGATTATATGACGAACAAAAGAATCAAATAGAACAGGATATGGCTCCATTTGGTTTTATGTCAGATGGGTTGGATAGTGGGAGTTTTACCGATGTTGATGGAGATACTTGGCACACGGATGAGTATGGAGACCGTTCCTATATGTGGGAATATATGTAGTAGTGTTCACGCAGTGCTCATAGCATTTTTTCCTTTGTAAATGTAGTAAAGAATAAATAATTTCTAGATAACTGAGATTCGGGAAACACACATGGCAACTCCACAATTATCTCCTGGAGTACTGGTAAGGGAGGTTGACCTAACAGTAGGAAGAGCAGAGAATGTACTAGATAATATCGGTGCGATTGCTGGTCCTTTTGTTCAAGGACCTGTTAATGAACCAACAGATATTGCAACAGAGCAAGATTTAATAAACGTATTTGGTAAACCACAAAATACAGATGCTCAATATGAGTATTGGATGGCAGCATCTTCATACCTCACTTATGGTGGAGTATTAAAAGTAGTTAGATCAGGTGGTGGACTACTCTTCGGTAATGCTAACTCTGGTGTTGGTGTTGCTTCTGTCGCAATGACAGGCACAGGAAGAATCGATAATTACGACGATTATATAACCAATCATTCAGATGCAACTAACTTCTCCTATGCTGCTAAGAACCCAGGTTCTTGGGCAAATGGATTAAAGGTTTGTTTTATTGATGACTTTGCTGATCAGGTAATTGGTATTAACACTGTCAACCTTGCAGGATTTGGTGCTACGGTTGGTGCTGCTGTTACTGCTGCTATTAATGGATATACCGTTGCTGGTGTTGGTACTGCTAACGCCTTCACTGGTTTCCTAAGAGCAATCGTTACAGGTGTTAAAACGGACACTACTAATGGAGAAAATAGTACAGTTGATGTTAAAGTTGTTTGCCGTGTAGAAACTGTTGGTGGTGGATCAACCATTACTAAGATTGATTATGCGGAAGGAAATGTAGGTTCTGCCTTTACAACTGGATCAGTTGTATTTTTCAGTGGTGCTGATGGCGTTTCTACAAACAATGCTGGTGCTGGAATGACACTGAGTGAAGCTGCTAGTGGCAGTGGAACTGGTATTCAAGACTGGTATGATCAACAAAATTTAAGTATTACTAATTCTACAATTAGTTGGAAGTCAATTGCTGCAAGACCTGTAACTAGTGGATATGCTAGAAACAGAAACTCAGAGGGTGATGGACTTCACGTTGTAGTTGTTGATGATGACGGTAGAATTACTGGTATTAAGGGTAATGTAATAGAGAAGTTCCTCAATCTTTCAAAAGGAAAGGATACAGTATCTGATACTAATGCTCCTCAGAAGACATTCTACGAATCATTCCTTGCTGACAACTCAGCATACATTTACGCAGGTGGTAATCCTGGTGAGACAGATGATACATTCCATAATACTACACCTTGTGCAACTGGTTTCGCAACTGGTACAACTCCTGTTGCTAAGAATGATGGTACATGGGGTATCGATGTTCAGGGAGTCAAGTTTAATGCTATTGGTAACGTTGGTTATAAACTAATCAATGGTAATGACTACTCTGCTGATGTCAATCTGGGTGCAGGAACAACACAAGGTGGATTCTCTGCTTCTCTTGGAGACTTGATGACAGCATATGAAGAGTTTGATAATAAAGATAACGTTGCTGTTGACTTCCTTATTATGGGTCCAGGTTGTTCTACTAAGGCAGAATCACAAGCAAAAGCAAATAAACTCATTTCTATCGCAGAGGGTAGAAAGGATTGTGTTTCTACTATTGGAGCACATAGAGCAGATCTTGTTGGTATTACTAACAGCACTACTCAAACTAATAACCTCGTTGATTACTTTAGTGCATTAAGTTCTTCTTCTTACGCAGTATTTGATAGTGGTTATAAGTACACTTATGATAGATTTAACAACAAGTTCCGTTACATACCATGTAATGGTGACATCGCTGGTCTAATGTGCAGAACAGCAATCGAGGCATATCCTTGGTTCTCACCTGCAGGACAACAACGTGGTATTCTTAACAATGCTGTTAAACTAGCATACAACCCCGATAAATCGCAGAGAGACATTCTTTATCCACAAAGAGTTAACTCTGTTATTACCCAACCAGGAGTTGGAACACTTCTCTTCGGAGATAAGACAGGACTTGGTTATGCATCTGCATTCGACAGAATCAATGTTCGTCGCCTATTCCTAACAGTAGAGCAAGCACTTGAAAGTGCAGCAGAGGCTCAACTCTTTGAACTCAACGATGAGTTAACACGGGCAAACTTCCGTAATATCGTTGAACCATATCTTCGTGATGTACAGGCTAAGAGAGGACTCTATGGATTCCTAGTTATTTGTGACACAACAAATAACACACCTGATGTTATCGACAATAATGAGTTCCGTGCAGACATCTTCCTGAAGCCTACAAAGTCAATCAACTACGTAACACTAACCTTCGTTGCTACCCGTACTGGTATTAGCTTTGAAGAAGTAGCAGGTAGAGTTTAACTTAACAGTCTAAATAACACACAGGAGGATTACCTAAAATGCCGTTAAGAACCATTTCCCAATTTAAAACTGCCCTCGGTGGCGGTGGTGTAAGACCTAATCTGTTTGAGGTACGCTTAGATGCCTCAAACTTGACAGAGTTTATGGGTGGAGTTCCAGCAGACAACCTTGCATTCATGTGTAAGGCTGCTAACTTACCTGCTCAGAATGTAGCATCAATCGATGTTCCATTTAGAGGTCGTACATTTAAAGTTGCTGGTGACAGAACTATTGACAACTGGACTATTACAGTTATCAATGATGAGAACTTCGCAGTAAGAAATGCGATGGAAAGATGGTCACAATCTATTATAGATAATGCGACTAACCAAGGACAAGTAGATCCTAATAATTATATGTCTCAGGCTGATGTATTCCAATACAGTAGGCAAAAAGGCAATGGTGATAATGTAGGAGTTATAAAAACATATAGATTTATTGATATATTCCCAGTAACTGTTGGAGATATTGCTCTATCATATGATAGTGGTGATACAATTGAAGAATTCGATGTAGAATTCGCAGTTAATAATATTGAACTGGTTGGTTTAAATGGTGGTGGCCAAGCAGGTGAAGAGCAAACAGTAACATCGGGTTAATTTAACTCTACTAAATAGTAATAGTTAATTAGACTCAGTTCTAAATTATGGCAAAATTATTTGGGTTCTCTATTGAGGACACTGACACATTACCAAAGGATGCCGTTTCCCCCGTACCGCCTAATGATGCGGACGGGGTAGAGCATTATATGAGCAGTGGGTTCTTCGGATCCTATGTTGACATTGAAGGTGTATATAGAACAGAGTTTGAGTTAATTAAAAGATATCGGGAGATGGCACTGCACCCTGAGTGTGATAGTGCTATTGAAGACGTTATTAATGAAGCAATTGTTGCCGATACTCATGATTCTCCTGTTGAAATTGAACTCTCTAATCTCAATGCTAGTGATGGTATTAAGAAAAAACTTAGAGCTGAATTTAAATATATCAAGGAACTATTAGATTTTGATGCAAAAGCATTTGAAATTATCCGTAACTGGTATATTGATGGAAGACTTTACTATCACAAAGTCATTGATTTAAAAAATCCTCAGAATGGTATTGAAGAATTGCGTTATATTGACGCAATGAAAATGCGTTATGTTCGTAAGCAGAAAAAGAAAGAAAGTGATAAGTATAAAAAATATGTGCCTAAGAGTGATAACCCAGAAGATTTTGAATTTCCTGAATTAGACGAATTCTTTATTTACAGTCCTAAACAGTCATATCCTGTTGGAAGTCCAGCAGCAATGGGTGGAATGGGTGGAGTAAAGATGACCAAAGAATCAATTGCATATTGTACATCTGGATTGGTAGATAGAAATAAAGGATCAGTCCTTTCTTATTTACATAAGGCAATCAAATCACTTAATCAACTTAGGATGATTGAGGATAGTTTAGTTATATACAGATTATCAAGAGCACCAGAAAGAAGAATTTTCTATATTGATGTCGGAAACTTACCTAAGGTAAAGGCAGAGCAATATCTCAGAGACGTAATGATGAGATATCGGAATAAACTTGTCTACAATGCCGATACAGGAGAAGTGAAAGATGACAAGAAGTACATGGCAATGCTTGAAGATTTCTGGCTCCCTAGAAGGGAAGGAGGTCGTGGTACTGAAATTTCTACTCTTCCAGGAGGTCAAAATCTTGGAGAGATCACGGATATTGAGTACTTCAAAAAGAAATTATATAGGTCGCTCAATGTACCCCCATCAAGAATGGACGGAGAAGGAGGATTCAACTTGGGAAGATCCTCTGAGATATTGAGAGATGAAGTTAAGTTTAGTAAGTTTGTTGCACGTTTGAGAAAGAGATTTTCTACTTTATTCAACGATCTTCTTAAAACTCAATGTTTACTTAAGAATATTTGTACCCCAGAAGACTGGGAAATAATGAGTGAGCATATACAATATGACTTCTTATATGACAATCACTTTGCTGAATTAAAGGATGCAGAGTTATTAAATGAAAGATTAACTATGGTTGCTGCTGCGGAACCATATGTTGGAAAGTATTTTTCACAAGATTATTTAAGACGTAAGATCCTTCGTCAAACTGATGAGGAAATTCTTGAACAGGATAAGATTATGAAGAAAGAGATTAAGGATGGTACTATTCCTGATCCTGATGAAATGATGATTGATCCTAATACTGGACAACCAATGCCAGCAGGTATGGATTTAGGTCAACCAGTAATGGAACCTGATGTCAATTTACGTAGTGCAGATGTAAATGCAGATGCAATAGAACAAGAAGCAGATATAGTTAAACCTCGTGGTGGGGAGATCTAGTGTCCGTTGGAGGAAAAAAAGATGATTACGACTTTTGTAGAGAAGAAGATGATTTAGAATGGTGGGCTGAACATCGGATGAATATAAGAGAAGTAAGAATGATTTATAGTTCCCTCACTCATTATTCAAATATATGGGAAAAATGGAATGGAGATAGACCACCAGAGGAGATTGAATTCCTTAATTGGTACAGAAGAAAATTATTTTCTATGATCTCTGATTACAACTTCACACATCATGAAGTGGAAGAAATAAGCGATGATACTACCCCTAGTGGTAGTGATACCTAAATATTAACGATTACTTACAAATTACAATGCCTGATACTGAAACTGAATTGAATTCATCTGAAATTGCACAAGATGTGCAGTCAGAATTAATGGATATGATTATTGCTGATGAGTCCCCTGCGACTATTAGTGATAAGATTAAAGATATGCTTTTTGCTAAATCAGCAGATAGAGTAGATAACTTTCGTCCTGATGTAGCATCTAATACTTTCGGAAATGATGAAGCTGCTGCTGCGGTAGAAGATGCTGCTGCACATATTAGTGGTGAAGTTGCTGCTGAAATGGATGCAGAATCACCCGCCGAAGAGTAATTATAAATAAATAAGACAATGAACTTTTATCTATAATGGCATTTATCGGAGTAGGAACTGGTTTTAATATAAACGCAGCATCCACTGCTACTCTTTCACCATGTATTGCTCAAAAGACACCATATCTTAGAGTTAATACTGGAGTAGGAACAGCACATGTCGCTATTGGTACATTACCAACGGCTGTTGTCACTGATACTGTTATTACTAATCAGCAACCAGAAATAATAACAATAGGTCAACCTATTTCTCAAACTATCAGTGCAGCTACTATTCCATCAGCAGGTGACGGTGTTACTGGAATAACAACTCTTACTGTCCCAGAAGGTTATGGTAACCAGTTGAAGGCAGGTAGTTTAATAGGATTATCTGTTAATGCGGGACCAGATTCAACTGATGCTCAAACTTATTGGAACTTGACCAATCTTTATGTATCAAGTGTTCAGGTTCATCGAGTTAATACTGGAATTTCTGGAAATGGATTTAATGATAAGATAACTGTTACTGGTGATCTTAAAACTCAAAACGGTCAAACTGCTGGAATAAAAACAGCATTGGCAACAGGCAATACCTTGATAGCAAGAAGTGCATTTAAGATGAGTGCATATACTGGTGGTGCAGAAGGTCAGGTTTATGCTCAACAAGTTCAAATTACTGGAGGTTGATTCCCGATGAAACTCATTAGAGAAGAAATCGAAGACATTAAAATTCTTACTGAATCAAGAAACGGTAAGAGGTCTTTGTATATTGAGGGAGTTTTCCTTCAAGGAAACATAAAGAACCGTAATGGTCGTATGTATCCAATGGAAACACTTAAAAAAGAAGTGGGCAGATACATTAAAGAACAAGTTTCTCAGGGAAGAGCAGTTGGAGAATTGGGTCACCCCGATAGTCCAACGGTGAATCTCGACAGAGTTTCTCATAAGATTGTATCTTTAAGAGAATCGGGATCTAACTTTATTGGTAAGGCAAAAATTCTTGAGTCTACACCAATGGGTAAGATTGCATCATCACTTTTAAGTGAAGGTGTAAAACTTGGCGTATCCTCTCGTGGTATTGGTTCATTGAAACCAACCAAAGAAGGATTCAATGTTGTAAGTGATGACTTCATGTTAGCAACTGCTGCTGACATTGTTGCAGATCCTTCTGCACCTGATGCTTTCGTTGAAGGTATCATGGAAGGTAAAGAATGGGTATGGGAAGGTAGTATCCTTCGTGAAAGAAAAGCAGAAGAAATGAAAAAGAGAGTTGATACACTTGTATCACAAAAATCTCTCGAAGAGAATAAATTAAACTTGTTTAATGAGTTTATTAACTCATTGTAAACAAAAACTTTATAAATAAATATAGATTTTAACTTTTAAGATAGTAAATCGGAGAAACTTCAAATGTCTAGTGGCACAA
>VTLG01012454.1_pt1 | contig 16621 bp, 19 predicted proteins | sample 4694571 | NCBI WGS metagenome assembly VTLG01 (sample SAMN12604809, study PRJNA352737) | marine metagenome | biome: ENVO:00000447; feature: ENVO:00000209|ENVO:00000569|ENVO:01000036; material: ENVO:00002151; isolation source: viral sequences binned using virsorter ...
GCGATCAGTCTGCTCGTCCAATCCTTCGAGAAATGTTTCCTGGCGTCCTGGCGATCTTCATTCTCTAATGCAAATATATCGATCCCCGCGTCAATCATCTTGGCCTCGAGCTCTACCTCCAGGGCTTTCAGTTCGACCAGGTCCTCGGGTGTTGGGTTGGCCAATCGCTTCTCGACCGACACCGGATCGTTCTTGACCCCGAGCTTTCCAGCAATCATCTCGACCGCCGATCCGACCAGGGGACCGCCGACCGCGCTGGCGAGCGGACTCATCGTCCCGAGTAATCCTTTTAATACTCCGCCTAATTTCATTCTGACCCCCATTTTTTAATCGCATCTTCGACGCGGTTTTCAGTTTGTTGCCACCATTTCGAATCCCTCATGTTGTCCGCGACTGCGACGGGGTCGTCGTCTTCGATGGCTTGCCTCAGTTTGATGAAGCCATTGAGACCGGCGCCTCCGAGTTGATACGCCATCTCGCATAAGACTTCGCGCTGTGCATCGGTGAGCTCTTCCCATTTATTACTCGCATAGTTCCTGGCGTCATCAATAGCGCGGTCAATGCTGTTATCAAGCCACTCTTGATGCTTATCAGGATTACAGTATTCGCGTCGGATCTCGTCATCGATCAGCGTTCCATAACCGACAGTCCATTTCCCGAGCGTATCTTTATAGGGCTCCTGGCGATAACCCTCGTGATGCTTTACCGATTCAATCAATCTGTTGTGATTCATTACGATCTCCGAATATTTGTATGGTTTGGGGTAATTCCTTGAGCTCGGCGGCGAGCGCCGAATACCCTGCGATATCGACCCAGGAGTCCTGGTGTCCAGGCGAGTTAACCAGGCGTGACATTTTGACGGCAATCATTGCCAGGTGGACTTGCTCGAGTGTGACCTGATGACCGAATATCACCTCCCACATTCTCGCGATCCTGGCAAAGTTCTTTGAAGCGTCGCCATAGTCAACCTGGCGATCACCCTCCAGGGTTTGCTCGACTTCTTTCAAAAAGCGTTTACGGTTCAATTTGGTTTTTCCTCCAATGTTTCTGCTTACAAGCACTTGAGCAAAACTTGCGCGGGAATCGTCTCGGCGCGGTGTACTCAAACGGTTGACCACATTCATCACAGTTCACGAATTCCGGTAACTGAGCGCAAAATGTATCCAGGTCGGTTACCACGGGTTGATCGGGGTCGTCGAACATCCAGGGTATGACCACCCTCCAGGGTGCATTGTTATATCGGTAACCCAGGAGCGGGATCGCTCCGAGCTCAGCGGCGGTCGACACGCATTGATCCCACCACGCCGACTGATACCAGCCGGTCGGGCTGCGACCGTATCGTTTCACCTCGATGGCGAACCCTGGTAATCCCAGGATATCGACGCCGCCGACCACGCGTTGCTCATAGGTGTTTCGAGTGAGGGTTGTCCAGGGCAAACGCTTCTGTAGTTCCTTCATGAACTCGAGCTCACCAATGGCGCCCTTGCGTTGACTAGTTGCCGCCACGTTCGAGCTCCTCGCGGTAAAGTTTATTAAGTACGCATAATCGATGACTCGCTTCCTTTGATATCTCATGGAACGAATAGAACGTGTCCTTAATATACGACGCCTCGGTGTGTCTTCTAAACGGTCGTATACTCCAGGCGCCAATCGGATCTCTGACCTCGAGCTGAGTCCTTTCGATAGATTGCTTTATGAGCTTTAAGCTAGCTCTCATTTTTTAAAGCCTTCGCTATCGTGAGGGGAGAGAGAGTTAACTCTCTCCCCTCACTAGAGTCTTTAAGTTTTATCGGAGATATATATATAATAGAGTCCGGTAAAATCTCCGGTAAAACTTTCCATAGTTTTCAATAACTTACGCATCACCAATTCCGGTAAAACTCCGGTAAATCCGATAAAAACCACAATAAAACCGATAAATTTCCGATAAAAAGAGTAAATTTATGCCTCCTTGCGATATCTTTTGCCCTTGCCAGAGCCCTCGATAACGACTCCATAATCAGATGCTCGAGCGGTGAGTTCCTTTCGTACACCGTCTGCCCACGGCTCAGATAAAGATCCGAAACGCGAAACCGAATATCCTGGGGTGGCTTCCATAATCGCAGCCAAATCATTGCCCGAGTACCACCCATCTCCCAGGCCCAGTAACATCTTTTCAACAAATGGATCGAGTTGTTTCTCTTCATGCGCTTCAATTTCCTCAAATCTCAGTGTGTCTGTGTTCAAGCTCACCAGCTTCGGGTCCATGCCCTCGCCGTTCCTGAGTTCAAAACTCAGCATCGCGTCCGATCCTTTTTTAGTGAGCATTAACCCCGAGTCAAACCACCCGTAGAGAAAACCGGCGCCTCGTATCGATTCGAACGTGTTGTGATTATTGCTCTGCCCCTTTCGTGTGTGGTGAACGATCACCACCGACATCTCGAGCCCTGGAATGTAATCGGGATCGGTGAGCGGGTTGATGATTGCCGTGAACGCGTCCCGAACGTCGGAATTTTCGTTTTCATTAATCCCGTGGATAAACTGCGACATCGGATCGAAACAAATGAACGACGGTCGATGATCCTCGACGATGGCCCGTATCTGGTCCGCCTGGGTTGCCAGGTCCACGTCACCGCGACCCGAGACCAAGAAGTTTTTCGAGATCAATCGCTGTTCACCCTCACTGAAAGTCGATAGGACCTTTTGATATCGCTTGTAGAGATACGCCTCGCGGATCTCAGCGTTTAGGTATAGCACTCGATGCGGTCTGTTAAACCTCATACCCATCCACTCGCCACCACACGCTGCCGTCATCAGGAGCTCGGTCGCCAGGTGAGATTTCCCCATCTTGGGTGGACCGGCCATGATGACTCGTCCGCCTGGACTCAGGAAGGCGTCGCCCAGGTAATCGCGTGGCCTCGGATAGTTCTCGAGCTCTTGCATCGAGAAAAGGCGGATTCGTTTGTGTTTGGCTGCTCGAAGCGGGACGACGTTGTCGTGATCGTAGATGTCGATTGGCGGGAGATCGTCATCCATTAATAAGCGCCTTCACCTTTTGATCGATGAATACCTTGAGTTCTCGGGATACTGGATAAAGAAGGTTCGCGGCCTCGCGCCGCTCAATGTCCAGGTGAGTCGATAGATCATCGACCAGTTGCGCGAACTCATCGGAGCCACCGAAACACTCGACCATCGATGCCATTTCATTGAGCATTGAGTCTTGGTATTGCTTGATAACCAGTTCACGATATTCCGCCATCAAACGTGCTCGCTTTATGTCGACTGCCGCGTCGCTCATTGCTTGGATCTCGGTTTGGTTTTGTCCCATTCTGGGACCAGGCGTTCCACAGGTATGCTTGTGAGGTGGCTAATATAAAATGCGTTGTCGAGCGGACAACCGTGATATCGATAGTTATAGATCGCCTTGCGCGTAACGTCGAGTTTTTTCGCCAGGTCCTCGACGCGAATGATTTTGGTTATTTCTGAGAAAACTGTCGGAGGGATCTTATATCTCATCTCGTCCACTTTTTGTTGACGTTTGAAATCTAATCGCTCGCGAACAAACAATCAAGCCCGTTTGACCATTTGTATACTTTTGGTGTACCTTCGGAACACTTGAAAATTATTGGCACTTATATGGACTCTTTTAACGAACGATTCAACGCGCTCAAGGCGTCGAATCAATACACGCTCGCAGACATCGCCGACGGTGTCTCAAAAATACTAATAAAAGGCGGGCATAAAAAAATAAGTCGCGCCGCGGTGCATCGATGGAGCCAGGGCGAGACCATGCCCTCCAACGAGGCAACCTGGCAAGCGCTTGCGAAATTCTTTGGTCGTCCCGCGTCCTGGTTACAGCGCGGCAAAGAATCTTATGACTCGGAGGAGCTCGAGCTCGCTGCTCGGTTCAGGGCGTTAAAACCTGAACACCAGGAAGCGATATCGAAAATGATTGATGGGCTCTTGGATCAAAACAAAAAAACAGGCGAAGGAGTCGCCTAACACAACCATTGGGGGTGGGACGATGAGGTTGATGGAATTTTTATCTGACCGGTTTAAGGCAAAGATTCTTTCTAGTTCGGTTGAGCTTTTCGAACGAATAGAAAACAAACAAAAAAAAGACGCGCCAAACGGCTGGCTATCGGATCGGTGCGCTGCCGTTCCTGAAATTGTCGCCGGCGTCCAATTATGGGGAAAACGTAAAGCGAACAAAAAGTTTCTTAATGCGGTGTCGGGTCTTCAATGGTCCACCAGCGAAAACGCCTACGGTGTTTTTATATCGATCATATATAGAAACACAAAAAACGAGATTTTCTGGTATTCCGACTTCCTGGAGGCGAGTTACTGGCCCGAGTTGAAAGCTGCCCAGGTTCTTTATAAAGAAATGCCACATTTTAAAGACTGGCGAACCGAACCGGTCCCCGCGTTCATCGATCAATCGGTATGGGAGACGATGCACGTTTTCAAGGGTGAGCCCGACTTTCTCGCACCGCGACCTGATTCGGATATCAAGACTCGGTGGTTTTTTAACCTCGACTACAACGATGCGTGGAACTTTGACCCTAAACAGCTACTCGAGGATAGAGACGAATTTATTCAAAGTCAGCCCTGGCTTTACGAGAGCAATTTCGCCGTAGGGTTCGCGGGACAAATCCGCCCGTTTATCATCGTGCGAAATGAGTTTGATTATTATCTTAAAGAAATCCCGTTAGAGATTAGAGACCGCGTGATCCGCGTAGCCAAAATTCATGGAATTCATGCCCCCCTGGCAAACATTGAGCAAAAAATGCTCGAGCAAAGAGTTGTCGAGATGAAGCCACCCAAGCGAGTTTCGCTTGATCGGGTCGAATCGTTTATCCGCAACACTATTATTGAGTCGCATAATCCGAGTGCGGAGTGTCATCAGCATCGTATTCGACTTCGACTCATCGATGGGAGTCGCTGGTTTGTCACTGGATATTTCCACCACTCCACCAAACACCTAGTCAGAAAGATAAGAAAGTTATTCGATCAGAAAATTGATCCTTCTGACTATTATCGAACTTTGCCTCATATCCAGACCGGCATAAAAATCGATTGGGTGGTAATGACAGACGACGACCATCTTTTTTTAGAGGTGCGCAACAAAGACCTCGTCTATTGCAAACGTATTCCAAGTCACCTCCGTGATGCTGCCGAGCACCACGCCAAAATACACGCGAAGTTGTTCCCTGGACCACTCGAATACCCGACCGGACCCGATACTAACGTGGTACGTTTCACGCATAATCAAGACACATAATTCCACTATTTGTTGACATAAGAAACAGCCTCGATGTAACCTCAGTTCTTTTTGAGGTGCATCATGAGAAAACTATTAAGAGACCTTTGGGATTTCCTAAACACTAAACCCGCTCCGAGATTCTACTCGTGAGCGTTCTGGCAAAGGTCCGAACGGGACCACCCCCATCCAACACGCCAATCAAAGCCCTGGTCTATGGTGGCCCAGGCAAAGGCAAGACTACCTTCGCCGCATCGATCCCCGATGTGCTGCTCGTCGACTTCGAGGCGGGAGCGCATCACGTCGATTGTGATCGCGTCTCGATCACGAGCAAAAAGGACTTCGACGCCTTACTCGAGGAGCTCAAGACAAACGACAAATATAAGTGCCTAGCACTCGACACGGTTGATTGGCTTCAGAAATTGATTTTCGACGACGTATGCAAATCGGCGGGCGTGTCTAATATCCAGAAAATCGAGTTCGGTAAGGGATACGCGGAATCGCAAACGATCCTCAATAAATACCTGGACGCGTTCCACGGGTTGATGAAAGCCAAGAAGGACGGCGACAAAGTTAAACCAGGCATGGACATCGTCATCCTGGCACATGCGCAACAACGTCGAGTGACAGACAACCCCGAACAGGCCGAGATCGACCGGCACACCATTAAGCTCCAGGTAAACGACAAAGGCGTCGGCATGGGTCCGATTCTCGTTGAATGGGTGGACTATATGCTCTATGCGACACACGACGACACGTTCTACCAGGATGGTCGAAAGACTAAAGCGCGAGCCGGTGAACGGGTCCTCAAGACCCAGGGCCACACTTACTTCGAGGCGAAGGCCCGCCGCCCTATTCCCGATCAAATCCCGATGGATTGGGCGACCTTCAAACAACACCACAACAACCCGACCAAAAAAGAGGTGAAACCAAATGCCTGAATACGAACAGTCCGATGAGATCATCGATCTCGATGAGATCCTAGAAAACCAGGAGCTCGCAAGCGATAAACCTCAGATCGATCCTGGCGCTCATAATCTGCAAATACTGGGAACCGATTTTTATCGCAATCCCAATGACAATTTGATCGCAAAATTATGGGTCAAATCCAAAACACAGGCCGAGGCCGATACCGCGAAAGTGTTTATTACATTGATGAGAGGGAAGGAACCACAAATCACGAACATGGCGCTATGCAAACAGGTAATGAGCGCGACCGGCGTCCAGTTTCCAGACAAGCAAATCAATGCGGCAAACATTAAGAGTATCGAGGGCGAGATGTTTTGGTGTGAGACCGAATGGCGTGGCGATTTCTTAAATATCTCAAATCCCAAAATGATCGACAATGAGTTCAAGACGCCCGCACCCGCCGCTGAGCCCGAAACGAAGGCGGACGCGGATGAGAACTTCGAAGACGATATACCCTTCTAATGAGCCTCGCTGAGCTCTTAGACCAGGTCCCCGTCGATCCGAACCGTGATCGGCGCGAGTACCTGGGTGGATCGCTGATCGCTCACGACTGTCCTCGATGGATTTGGTTGTCCTGGCGGTGGTGTTTAAGCCCCGCAAACGAGCCCAGGTTGCTCCGAATCTTCGAGGACGGTCACTTGCACGAATTATCGACGTTAAAGCGCCTGGAGCGATTCTGTGAGGTCGAAGTGCGTCCAGGAGGCGACCAGGTCGGCGGATCGCTTAAAGATTCGGGCGGACACGTCCAATATCACGTCGATAACATTCTTTCGGGTATTCCCCGACACCCTGGACGATTCCTATTTGAGTGCAAATCGGCCTCAAATCGCTCCTATCGCGCATTGGACCGAGCGGGCTCCTATTTAGCCTGGAACGAGCAATATTATGGCCAAATCCAATTTTACCTGGGCGGACTTGCGGAACAGGGTCAGGAGCTCGATGGCGCCGTGGTCCTGGTCTACAACAAAGACACCAGTGAATATTATTCTGAGTTCATCGATTTCGATTATTCGGTGTTCGACGGTCTCAAAGGTCGAGCGTTCTCGATCCTGGAGTCTGAGGTCCCGCCCGAGCGGGAGTATTCACGCAGTTATTACAAAGCGAAAAACTTCATGTCCGCGGATGATTACGCGGTCTATTTCGGGGAAGTCACCCCCATCAAATCTAATTGCCGAAACTGTTCATTTTCACGTCTGAAACAGTCAGGCGAAAACGGTTTGTGGGGGTGCGCTTTCCACCAGAAAAAACTCTCGTATAAAGACCAGCTTGAGGGCTGCGCGGATCATCAATGGATACCCGAGCTCGTGCCTGGGGAGCTCGTCGGTCGAACTCGAGAGGTCGCGACCTACAAGTCGCCCAGGGGCGAGATTAACAACAGTAAACACGAGGGAATTTGGCATTACACGTCCGACGCGATTTCGTTCCTGACCCGCACGAACTACGGGACCGAGAAAATGTGGGACGACTTCGAAACGAACAAGCTCCAGGAGATCGCTCGAGAATTTGGCGGATCGATTGAGGTCCACCCACTCAAAAAGAAGGAAAAAAACGATGTCGACTGAGCTTGGTGACTTGCGCGGGATGGTTTCTCACGCCCTGGAAAAACCTTTTATTCGTTTGAAAGGAATGAATCTCGTCTCTGGGGCACTTAAAAAAATAGTAAAACTAAACAGTCCTCACCACGCGAGGGCTGTTAAAAACGCGACCAGCTATCTCATAACAAACGAGTTGCTCGACCTTTTAATCGTTATGATTGTGAAGGGAACAACGCGCCAATTCGTTAACGCCGCAATCAACGCGAACCCGCCAGGCCAGAATATTTGGTTGGAATGGGATCATCACTATTTTCACAAAGAACTGAATCGATTATTCCCAGAACGAGCGCGTCAAACTATCTCCCAGGGTTTTGTTGATAGGATCGGTTTGGCGGGCGCATGGATTAAGAATATGAGAGCGTACCCAAACAACAAATCTAAATATGGATACGACCACGAGTCGTCCTGGGGACCCAAAAGCTCTTCGCAATACAAGAAAACAGGTTTCGGAACCGCAGCTCGTCCAGGAGACGAGTACACGTTTCACGAATACCAGGGTTACTATTTATCATCGCCGCCCTACGCCGATCAGAATGAGGTGTGTGCATTACCGGTCGGGTTATCGACTGATATGTTTTCAAAATCAAGTTTCATCGACCAAGAGCTCGCGGACGTGTCTGACGGCTGGTTTGATGGAGAAGGCGACGGGACGAGCAGTCTCACGGTCGATTATTTGTTAATGAGAGATGTCAGGCCGTTGCAAAACACAGTAACGAGCGACCATGAAGCTGCACAACACCTGGCGGATTATGTGACTCTGCGAGATAGATTCCATTTCCATAATCACCCGATGAGAGACCTCAACGCCGAGACAATATGGGCAGATTGCGATCCTCAATACGCTCGCTTTTTTTATCCGGTCGTAATCGCGGCGCTCTCCCTACTCAATTACGATTGGGTGGTGAGAGAACCAGACACGAGGACCCGAAGCGTCAACAACATCGCCGCCAATGTTACCCCGTTCGATTCTTACTACACGGTCGCAATTAATCTGCCGAAAGAAAAGGCCGCGAAACTGATAAACAAACAGCCGAGAAGAATCCGCGAATTCGGTACGAGACAACACGAGGTCAGAGGTCATTGGCGCGTAATTAAACGAGAAGGTTACCCCGACAAAAGGACCTGGGTGCGAGCTCATAAACGCGGAAACGAAAAACTCGGCGTGATCGTCAAAGATTACGTTCTAAAACATAACCGCGAGGTAGCGTAGTGACCCTAGTCGAATATTGGGACGCCCTGGACGCGCATGAATGGCACTTTGAGCATCAAAACAACCACGAGCTCATGCTCCACAAACTCGCGCATCGCCGCCTGGCGGATAAGCAGCACTTGAGCACCAAACACAAAGCGCTCTACAACGCGTTTTTTATGTACAAGATTTTGAACCCGTATAACAAAGCATTAAAACCGCCGCGACCGGTTGTCGCGAATTTGGGGAAGGACTGAGAGAAATGGAAATAACCTGGGTAACTGCTGACAAGTTAATCGACCTTGTGGGATTGACAAAAAGCCAAATCAACTCAAAAATCGACCGAGATGTCTGGACGCGTGGGGTGCATTTCACCGTTGCGGACAATCTACGCTGGTATAACGTGGAGAAAATACAGCTATGGATTCAAAAAACCTGCCCCGAGGAATCGATGTTCGACATGGATGGTTGCGATACCGAAAAGTCATCAACGGCATCCGCCACGAAAAAACGACGACCCTCAAACCGACTGCAAGTGATATAAAATTTGCGATAACCGATTTTAAAGATTGGGTCACGTCCATCACCTACGGGATCGAGGACGAGATCGACGAGCGCGACCAGGTCCAGGAACCCAAAACATTCCGAGATGTGGCCGAGCTTTATCTCCTGGCAAAGAAAAAAGGAAAACTAAAATTTTCCACCCTCAAGGGTTACCAGGAAATCTGCAATTTTTGGTCGGATCGTTTGCCTGGACACATCAGCGCGATTACCTCTAAAAAACTGATCGCCATCGATGAGCGAATCGAATGGCAAAACGAACGAACGCGACACAATAAACTAACGCCCCTAAAAGGTGTTTTTAAATACGCGCTATTGAAGGGATTCATCGAGAACAATCCGACCGGCGTTCTCCAGGACGGCAAATATGAGATAACCGAGCCCGATCCATACACCCAGGACGAGGTCGACCGATTAATGGCCGAGCTCGATCAAACACATTACAGCCTGTTTTTTCGGATTGCGTTCGGTTCGGGTATGAGGACCGGCGAGCTGATCGCGTTAACCTGGGACAAATTCGACGGCGAGTCGTTGTATGTTAACGACTCGATAGTTCTTCGAAAGCAAACCGACTCGACAAAGACTCGAAAGCCGCGACGAGTTCTCCTGGGCGATGACGAGATTCAGTTGCTCAATTCGGCCCCCAGACCGATCCAGGGAGGTCCGATCTTCACTTCGCACCACACCCACAAACCGATGACCACCGGCAAGCCACCACTCGAAGCCTGGAAGGACGCGCACCGTTCCAGCGGTGTCAGAAAACGGGACGGTTTGTACCCCTGGCGACACACCTATATCAGCTCGATGTTGTCGCACGGCGTCGATCCTCAGTTAGTCGCGAACCAGGTAGGCGATAATATCGCGACGATTCTCGACTATTATTACCGGTACATTCCGCGCCAAAATGACCACGAAATTGTGCGAAATGCGCTCTCTCAAATACGGGAAAATGGGGCAAAAATGGGGCAGAAATCGGATTTTAAAAATTAAGATGTTGATTTATAAGGGATTTATCTCTCAAAGCGTTGGTTTTCAAGACCAGTGCTCGAGGATCATAGAGGATCATAGAGGACGATCTCTCTTTTTAAATCAATCACTTAGAAAAACGCCGATCCTTAGTGATCCTTCATGATCCATGCAAATGGGGGAAAAATGGGGCGGAGCCGATTGGCGGTGAGACAGGGATTCGAACCCTGGGAGCTTTTTACACTCGTCGGTTTTCAAGACCGATGCTTTCGACCACTCAGCCACCTCACCGCGGGCAATGCTACCAAAAAGATCCCGTTCATTAAATTGTTTCACGCGTCCACTTTTTGTAAACTGAGGGTGAGCTCGTCCCCTAGCGAGCTCCGATACTTCCTAAGAAGACCGAGGGCTCCAACCTTGCCCTGAGTGTCGGTTAGCTCACCGATGGTCGTTAACGAGTTAGACAGGCGACGTCAAAACGCCTCATTGAGAGCCTAGCCCACTCAAGTCGACGACGGGCTTTTTTTAGTTAATGGCTGGAGTGTTTTTTGTGACGCGCCGAGGGACACAATAGGCGGTGACACGTTGCTGGTTTCTAGTGCGGCGATCATTCGGTGATACCGAACCAATCTCGATGGACCTGGCGAATCCATTACACGCATACACGTTATGAAAATAGTGACCTTCGTTTGGGAGCGGTTCCCCGTTCACGACTACGACCAGGAGAAAAACGAGTTTCACGTTTAGAGCCCTTTCCCAAACAATTTAACGACCAGGGTCACAGTCACGACGGCGACTGCGAGTGCCAGGACGAGGAGAATCCCATACTGGGCCATATCTTTCAGCATTTGGCGCCTACGGCGTTGACGCTCGATTGCTTGCTTGACGGATAATCGATGCCGCTGCTTTTGAGCCTCGAGTTCTTCGAAATACGCATCGATTACGCGAGCCGCCTCGCTGTTCATCGAGCTTAATAGGCGGAGTTTTTCATGATAGCGGTCGAGCTTCGCTTTTTGTGCGGCTAGCCTCATCGCGCCCTCACCGTCCAGGGGAGAGGTTAACGAGTTGCGTCGCTCAATCTCATATTTATCGATTCCACTACTAATTGCACCTAGTTGGCCGAGTAGTGTGTTGACGTTTTTCTGGCCTGATTCAACAGCCTCGAAAAGTGAGTTTAGAGCGCCCACGGCACTCGTAATCATAGCGATGGTTTCGAAGACGATAGCTAGTCACCCCCGCGACCGATCCATCCCTGGACGGTTTTGGTTTCCCAAAGTCTAACCAGGGTGTAGATAATCGAAATCGCCGCCGCTATTGGTGGCAATGCTCCGAACAGAGTCGCGAACGCGGTTCCGCCCGCAACCACGTCGAGCGTGTTTTTGAGCGGTTCGGTCGAGTCGTCACCCATCCATCGTAACGGGCTCGTCGTTCTCCTCTACTGGCTTGATTGATTCTTTAATGTTTTTCGCCCAGGACCCAATAAGCGTTTCAAGTTCAATCCGCTGGATATTGGTTTGGGTGAGTTGTTGTCTAAGCTCGATTACTCGGGCGACCATCGCTTTGCCATCGGGTGATAGCTCTTCGACGTCGATTTCAGACTCATCAATATTGATGGTTTTGGGTAGCTCGATTGGTTGCATTACCATGGCACTCCTGTTCCTTTAGTTGGTGTTTTTGCTTCTGTGATTTGATCGGCGACCGACTTTTCCCATTTCGCGACGAGCTCATCGCCCATCGTCGTTTTTGCCCAAGCGAGACAATCGGCCTCCGTCAAATCGTCGTATGGAGTAAAGTCCGAAAGGTTAGAGGTATCTAGCCTGACGCTGCCATAACAGAAGCCGCTATATATAACCTCATCATCTCCCGAACCGACGGTGTCGGAATCGGTCACCTCCCAATGGACCCCGGTCACGACGTCGGCTTTGCCATCGAGAGAAACCTGACGATCTAAATTTGAAACACTCCATTGTGCAGCCATATCTATCCTCCTTTCAGTGCGGCGACTTCAGCTTGAAGTGCCTCAATTTGTGTCTGTTGTTCCTGAATCGCTTTAGCGAGCATCGCGGCGTAGCCTTCCCAACCATCAAGCCCCCATTGGTCGGTTTCGGTGTCGTTCCACGCTAAATGCTCATCAGCCAGAATCGAATCTTGAGCAAGAAAACCGAGTTGACGTCTTTCGCTTTCTTTCCAAGTAAATCGAACAGGTTTTAATTTTTTTATTGTCTCAATACCAGACAAGTCATAATCAAAATCTTTTTTCAACCGTTTGTCTGAAGAAACAACAATTAAATCGCCAGTAGAACCATTCCAATAGACGCTCCAACGGGTCGCGTCAGCTCCACTTGCCGAAAACCGAACCATTCCAGAGACAGCCAATTTATCGGTGTCTACAGCCACCATTCGTGTGCTTGAAGCAGCCGCGACTGCTTGCAGCGTAGTTCCATCAGCTACACCAATTTGAAAAGTGCTTGCATCGGCGTAAGTCGTCCCCATGTACCACGTTCGATCTTGTCCGTGGTTAAACATATAAACGCCCTGCCCACGATCCGCTGGAGAGCTGGTCGAATCAGAACTTTCAAGAACTATCGCGCCTTGTGTGTATCCGGTATCGCCATGACTTTTGAATCGTGCTTGAATACTTCCAGAAGTAACGTGACCAACATCGAGTTTATAGGCAGGGTTGCTCGTACCTATGCCGACGTTCCCGTCGCTCAGCACCCTAAATCTCTCCGTGCCACTGGCACTAGTGTGTACTATGAAATCGCCAGATGCCCCCATTTGAGCTACTAAATTACCGGGATTACTACTGTGCTCATTACCATAAACCCAAAGCCCTGCACCCCTAGCTGCTGACCCCGTCCCTCCACCAGCATCTAAACCAACGCCATAGTTATCTGAACCGTCTGAAGTTGTGGTTTCTAATGTTGCTGCCCATGAGTGATTATGAATCTCCGAGTGATACCACGACGCGATTGATCCATCCGCTGAACCGCTGGCTTGACTGCTCGAGAAAACAAAAGAACCGGCTGTAACGCCTTCTTTAAACATGAGAGCGTAACCAGTACCGAGATATTTTTCTGCCGATCCATCGTTATAAAAATTTGCGTTTACTCGAAAGCTTTCGCCATTTCCGCTTGTTGTAGTTGCAAGGCTCCCCCAAGGACCAATCTGGAGCGCCCTGAAATTAGAATTCCAACTCTCCGGCGTGACGCCAAGTCCTGCGTTTTGACTCGAATTTAGAGTTAATGCGGTTGTTTGGGAACTTCCGCCTGTATTGAAATTTATATCGGACGCTTCAATTTCCATCGATTCCCAAGTGTTCGATGCGTTTAGCGCAGCAAAGGCGATTCGGTTATTCGCATTATAATAGATCGTTCCACGCCGACCCCCGCCAGAATGAAGAATTACTTGGAAGGCTTGTAGAGGCGCGGGAGTTGATGCCCCGGCTGCATTTATTGAAACATTTTTCCCAAAAACGGCGTTACCGCCTTCTGACATATCAAAAGTAAGAGCATCAACAACAGAGCCGCCATCGTTGCCTTGAATTTTTATGTCTGAGTCTTGAACCGCTGAGTAGAGCTGAACAACACCGGCATTGTCCATAACAAATCGGAGATGCTCTGTGCCTCCATCTTTAAAACGTATTTTCCCGTCATCGGCATCAAGGTTTATTTCGCCAGCAACATCCAAAGTTAAATCGCCAGACGACAGATCGATCTCTGTGCCGTCTATAGTTATGTTGTCGACCGAAACCGTCGTAAACGTCCCCGCCGCTGGTGTGGTCCCACCCACTACGCCATCAAAGGTTCCAGCATTTATATCAGCCGTCGTTAAAACCGCCGACGCAATGGTGACCACACCGGTCGAATCGGCTATCGACCCCGCCGAGGTTCCATCTTTCGCCTTGATGTTCGTGACCTCGAGGTTTGTGAGATCGAGGTTTGTGGTGTTTAACGTCGTGGCATTTAACGTCGCCAGGGTAAGCGTTGCGCTCGCCGAGATGTTCGAAAAATCCGCCCTGGCAATCTCCAGGCCACCGGCGGTTGATCCATCGTTAACAAATAGGGTTTTCTTTTCGGTGTCGACTACGACCTCGCCGTTGGCGCCGGTGAACGCGGCGACCTGGCTGGTCGTCCCTCGCCTTAATTGTAATTGAGTCGCCATTGTTTAGGTCTCCAGGTTGGGCCAATCTGAGTCATTCAGGTTCGGCCAGTTTTTGTGGGTGGTGATATCGCGCAATGCCTGGCGATAGGTTGCATAGTTTTGTTTTTGAGTATCGGTGAGCGCGACGTCCGCCAGTTGGGTCCAATCCGTACCCGCGAGCTCGGCGCTCCGACGCATTAGGTTATCGATCCGAGCCTGGGCAGTTGTATCTTCGACACGTTCTACTGGAACCCCGTCCTTCATCTCGTATTCGGCGGATCGATAAAATCCTTCGATATAGGCGTCGTTCCCTGCCAGGTTTAATCTAAGAGTCTCAAAATCGCATTTAAGCGATTTGATGATTTGCCCGTTCTCTGGATTATAAATCGTATATTCGTTATTCATCGTTTGAGGACCGTAAGTTGTAAAGACGGCGCGAGACATCGCAAGGTGTCGGCGAGATAAAAACTGTTCGCTTTGACTTTGAGTTTGTACTGATAAACATAGCCAGCCGAGCTCGCGCTCTCGTCCTGGAGGGTCATCGAATTTGTGTTCATGCCTTGAACCAGTGCGCCCGCCACGCCCATCTTTAGATATTCAGTTGTATCGCCCGACGTTTTTTGTCGAGTAATGCGGATGTCATAGTTCGCGTATCGGCCATCGTAAACGAGCCCGCTTGTGGATTGCTGCGTGAATATGGTCGACTCGGCCAGGACATCGCAATCGACGCCGATGGTGATGTTCAACGTCACCAAATCCACCCAGGAACCGGTCGTCGTGATGTTGGTCGTCGATCCTTCGGAATAGGTCGAATCCGTCACAGCCGAGCCAGCAATTTGAACGGTTCCAACGCCGCCGGTATTTATCACCAGGTTGCCGCCTGAGTTGGTTAGCGTTACCCCGTCAATTGATAGGCGAGACGTCGAGATCGTGCCGCTGGTGATCTTATCAGCCGATAAACTCCCTATTTTAGCGTTGGTGATTATGCCGTCCGATATCTGGGCGCTGTAGGTAATCAGGTTTGAGGTCGCGAGCAGGCCCGCCGTGATTTGGTTAGCCGCAATATTCGAGCTCTGAATAAATTCAAACGTACCGATGGCAGAGGTGACTGCGGTGGTGGTTATAGCGCCAGCCTGGATCGCACCGATTACGGCGCTATCCGCGAAAACCTCAGTGACGTTGAGTTTGTTAGCGGTGATTTCACCGGCCAATATTTTATCGGCGGTGATTGAATTAGCCGCCATCTCATCAGCCGTAATGGTCGCCGAGGCGATCTCATTCGCGGTCAAAGAGTTCGATACAATATTTCCCGCCGCGATCGTGCGAGCTGCTACGAGGTCACCGGTTAAAGTGAGCAGAGCGATATTACCGGCCACAATCGTCCGAGACGCTATAGAATCGGCGATAACCGCTTGTGATTTTATCTTTAAGGTCGTAACCGCGTCGTCGGAAATTTCTGTTTCCGTGATCGTGTCTAAACTGGCAAGGTCTCCCGCGTTTATTCCCGACAATGTGACCTGGCCCGATCCAGCTCCCGATAACGTGCCATCGGCATTGATTGTGATCTCGCTATTTTTTAGGGCGTCGTTTGCGTTGGCTGCGGGAAGTAATCCGGTAACCTGTGTCACTAGATCGAGCTGATCGTCCAGGTCCGTCGCGCTGATTGCGGTTGTCCAGGCGGAGCCGGTGTATCGATAGACTTTATTGTCGGTGGTTAATAAGACCACCCTGCCCTGGTATAGCCCGGTCGAAGGTAATGACCCCACGACCTCCATCGGTCGGAGGGTTGTGCTAAACCGATCATAGTCGAGCGTTCCGGTGATGTCTGTTGTTGGCACAGCCGCCGTCCAGGCGCCACCCGTTAATCGGTAGAGCTTGCCGTCGGTGGTCAAAAAGACAATGTTGGGGCCAGTGTATCCACTGACGGTCGGTAGACTCGACACGACCGACACGGGTTCG
>VTLG01015097.1_pt1 | contig 16621 bp, 24 predicted proteins | sample 4694571 | NCBI WGS metagenome assembly VTLG01 (sample SAMN12604809, study PRJNA352737) | marine metagenome | biome: ENVO:00000447; feature: ENVO:00000209|ENVO:00000569|ENVO:01000036; material: ENVO:00002151; isolation source: viral sequences binned using virsorter ...
CTACAAAAGCCTTTAGGCTACTTGCGTATTTCCCTTCTAATAAAGTTATTTGAGACTGAATGGCATTTATTTCAAGTGTGATAGCTTGTGCCAATTCAGAATCCTCGTCTGTTTGTACATAGACTTTTAATTGTTCATTTTTCAATGCCAACAGTTGCTGTAAACACCTTGCGGCTGCACCAGTGACCAGTATATGTATAGCTTCCTGTGGAAAGTTTGATACCCCACTGTCTCCTGAATCTATAGCTGAGCTTCCATCGCTTGTTGGAATTAATGGTACGTAAACCACATTACCCGTTGCTTCACTGCCATCAGCCACTACATAGACCTTACTACTTGAATTGTAATAAACTGGGTCTCTTGCAGTTGCGTAGTGAATTGAACCCGAATCTTTAGCTTGAGCAACATTGCTACTTTGTATAGGCTTTGCTTGTCTGTTACTTTTATGCACTTCTAATACTCGTTTATCTAATATGGATAAACCTCCAGTGGTAATATCGGCTTCTTTTGATAAAGGTAATAATTTGATAGATGGAGTCACCTTTACTATCTCTGCTCCCACATCCTGAATGGCTTGAGTAATAAATCCAGTATCGTCAAATACAACTGTTCCGATCATATCTTCTATTTGAGTTTGAAAAGTAGCCATTAGTCCGCTATTATTCTCTCCGTAAACGAAGTGTTTCCTACTGCTTTATATGAATCTTCATAGACAATAGTAAGATTTGCTATATCTCCAGTTCCCGACCAAGTTGATGCAGTAACCGTCAATCTATTTGTACTTGTATTATTTGCAGTGTACGTCAACTTTTGCAATTCTGAATTAGTGTCTTTAAAAACAATGTACCCAGATGGAGGAAAAAGAGAAGTGTCATCCAAAACAATGACTCCAGAACCATTTGAAAGAGTCTCGACTGCGAAATCTTGAACTCCACTATTTTCTATTTCTATAAATGCAGTCATTAATAATCTACTGGCTGTATTGAATATGCAGTACCATCACGACCTTTATTTGCATATCGTTTTCCTTCTCGAACATCATCGTTAAATAAACTTCTGAAATATCCCGCCATCTTGACCAATTCTGGTTTTAACTCATATCCTTTTGCTATGGCATAATTTGCCAGTGCATCATGGAACTCAGCCGGAATATTCGGGGATTCGGTCATATCGGTCCCGCTACCTGACACTACAAGATCATCGTCAAGTTTGACTGCGTGAACATTAATTTGTTTTGCTTCAGAAACGGAAACGTGATTGGTCGTAGTATCCGTAGCTGAATTCTTTACAATGGCTATGGCATCCCGTTCTATCCACCAAGCGTGTTTTAATGCATTTGTTCTAGCGTCATCAGCCATTATATATCCGTATCTATCTTTTCGGGAGGGCTACCCAATCTAGGTATTTGATAATTGTCGTAATCCACCCTAGTCACTTCTAGTATGTTGCTATCAAGGTTGTAATAACGTTTATCAGCAACTGTATTAAAAGTATACATTGTTTTTAAAATTCTAGTCTTTCGACAGAACTCATCCAAGGCACGATTCAAGTATATACGTATCTGAGCCTCTCCCAATTCAGGGTGATGTTGTTTTACCAGTTCTATCAGTTGTGTTTGTGTCATAATTCCTTACAACTCTGGGGGAGCCGAAACTCCCCCATCGTTATTTGTTTAACTGCCAGTTATCAAGAGAATGCAGCGACAAATGCTACATCACTACTTGCGTTAGTTATCAGCCATTGGGTACCATCACAAAGCAGATTCATATATGAACCAGCTTTAGATGCATCACCAAAACCTCTACTCGCTCCTGATGCTATTGCCGTTTCCGCACCAGTTCCCCATAATGATACTGCACCAACTATGTTAGTATCGGAAGTCACTAGCACCTCTGTTGCGGCATTATTTGCCACAGAGAGTAAAAAGTCATAAGTGACACCTTTACTTGAAGTTGTTGCCGGTAATGTCATTGTAAGATTTCCTGCAGAACTTCCATCAACCAATATCGTCTTTCCCGTATCTGCGATCTGCAATGTTGTACTAGCACTAACAGCTTTAATTCCCGCACTTGAACCACCTAAAAAAGGTCTAGCCATAATTAACCTCCCTTAAGATATTTGGAATAGTTTATGACTCTCAATTAGCGTGACACCGATACCTTCATCAGAGAAGTATTGATCCTTGACACCATCGTAAGCATCATCTGTTAAGATGTTTGCTTGGAACTTTGGCGCTCTGTATTGAGCATGGAACAGATTCTCATCAGATACAACAAGCATAGTTTTATTATACGCTTGGCGTAAGACCGGTGTTGGAATCAATTGCAATGCACCATGAGGTGTTTCCAAAGTTCTATAATTGAACCCTAGTGTATCACGCTTCATGTCATCCAAATTAACTGTCCAACCTGAATTACCCGCAAGTCCAGATGCTCCAGACATTTTAGACCAGTAACTCATTGCACCCATTCCACAAAAGGCACGTTTCACACCGGCTTCAGGAACGTATTGGAATACCTTTTCCATATCGTCCACAAAATCACCATATGCATAACTAGCTTCTGTTATGGTAAAACGATTCTGGTCATCACCAGATGCAGTACCGTGCTTCTCAATCGCAGGGATGATACCCATTGTTGAACGAACTACGTTGCTATTTGCATCAGACATTGAATTGTCATCAAAACCAGCACTTATATTGATCGGTGAGCGACCAAACAAGAAAGCTCTTTCTTTTTGAATCTTATGTTCTTGTGATTTTTGATCACGAAGCCTAGACAATTCAGATGATTCACCACGTAAGGCAGCTTGAAGAACTGTACCTGTGATCTGTAGTGGTGTCTTAAATATCTGACATTGGTTGTAGACTACTGCCAATTCATCACTCCATGCAGTTCCAGCTACTGTACCTTCACCGTGTGCATTACCAATTACAACTAAATAGTCGCCATCAGCCGTTACAATATTTCCTGTATCATTCATATTTTTTACAGAAAAATTTGCACTTGAACCACTACCAGCAACTGCGGTAATTAAGACCACGCCTCTTTTAGTAGCACCTGGTGTTAAGGCTGACCAAACTTCACATTGAAGCCCAATCCAACTATTGTAAGCGTAATCACCACCTTCACCTTCCATTCCTACAGGGGTACCAGTTTTAACCACAAAAGTATCTGCGGCATTATCTGGGGCGCTTGTGACAACTGTTCCTACTTGAAAATATTGTTTAGCCCATGGGTTACGATGTTCAAACATTTTAAACTGCGGGTCAGCCATTCCAGACATAGTGTTTTGATTGGCGATAACAGTTGTAAAAGGTGTCACATCAGTCCATAGCTCTTTAACTACGTTAGGACGAATATAAAAATCTCGTCTATCTGTATAGAGAACCCCACTTGACGCTAGGTTCTTTGCATTACTTGCCATTTTTTATCCTTATTAATTAAACCGATTTTTTCTTTTGCATCAAACCGAGATTGAATAAGTCTTCATCTGAATATTGAGGTTGGTTCTCACCACCACCGACACTTGCCGGAGGAGGGATATTCACCCTATTCTGACGATTCTTCATCATCTCAGCTTTCTGCCTTGTTTCCACCTCGGCACTACTTGGAGCATTTCTAAGTCTGTCCAAAGCAACTAGATTTTCAAGTGAGATACTGTCAGGAGATGAATAATACTTGATGAACTCTGTGGCTCTATCGGGGGTATATCCATAACTCTCTTGTAGGTTTCTCGCCATCGCTTCTTGTTGTTGTACAGCCATTGCTTCCTGTTGTTGTCTTTGTTGAGCTTCATACTGCTTGTTCTGTTGCTCTTCACGATAAGACTCCATGTTCTCTTGGTACGAGACCAAGTCTTCACGGTAGTTATCTAAAGAGTCACGATACTTGAAACTCGAAGACTCAGGATCCATGTAGGCTTCTGATGGGTCATAGTTATTTGGCTTACTAGGACGTTCCGGTTTCTTTGGTAAGCCCCTTGATTCGGTGTTGCCGGCAACCTTGGGGGTGTTACCAGAGAGTGATGATGCAACATTGTCAAGGATCCAAGGATTTTCTTCGATATGCTTTGCGATAGGCGCCACATTCTCTAATTCCTTCATCTTTTCTTGCATTCTGTTGTACTCACTCGCCTGTTGGTCATACTTACTTTGCCAATATTCGTAGCGTTCTTCCTGAGGGGTTTCCTGAGGTTGTTCTGCTACTTGTGGCTCTTCAGCCACGTTGTCTGCCATGAACATTCCACTATCTGGGTCAAAAGTGGGGTCAAATGGCTCTAATACGTCAGTTTGTGCAACTGCTTCATCGTTTGTAGTTTCCTCAGCAACGATGTCTTGTACTTGTTCTTCCATGCTATCTCCTATCCGATTTGTCTAACTGACAGCAACCGGTGTTTCTGGTTCAGCTTCCGTTTCCCGTTCCATACTCAGCTGGTCACCTAAACGAGCTTCAAAGAGTTCCACTGCTTTAGCGGTCTTATCACTCGCTCTGCCCAACTGACGTTTAAATTTTTCAATCTCGACCCTCTTTTTATCGTGAACACTTTCACGTTCAGTTGTTTGAAGGTCGCCTTTAATTCTTTTTAATTCTTCCTCAAGTGCCTGTATGGTCTGTTGTTGTTGAGATATGACAGACACTCTTTCTAATACACCTTCCGTATCTGCAACCTCTGTCTGTTCTAGAACCTCAACTTGGTCTATGATACCTGCTTGATAGAGTTGCATATAGTAATCAAATCTTGCCCAACGATTAGATGGTAGAGTAGAACCACTAACGACAATAAGGTCGTATTTACCAATAGTCACATCATTGACCCTCCCCACTATCTCACCAGTAAAATCATCATAGACTGGTTTATTCAATGTTGCTTGTGTAGTTCTGCCGTCTGGCTTCATTAATCGAACAACTTTCTCATCGGTGTATGTTTGTTGAATCAATTGAATAACTACTCTCGCCACCTGATTCAACATTTCATCAATATCATCTAGTTTTGATTTGATACGACGTTGAGCATATTCATCAATAGCCACTGTTCCTTTATAGGTCTGAGGAGCTGCACTGGGGTCTCCCTGAGAGAGTGGATGAATCCCCAATATTTGATAAATACTTACTTTTGCATCTTCTTTGTTTTTATATAATTCATTTGGAAGTGGTATCGGTCCCGCTACAATAGGCTGACCCAATTCAGGGTCGTACTCAATAACTCCAGTTCCGGCTCTAGACCATTCTTCCTCTAATTGCTTTCTGTCCATTGACCCCCTTGGTATCAATAGCTTAGTATTTGTAGAGCTGGAAGCGTGTGCAATAATTAGAGAGGTTAGTTTATTAATGTATTCCTGTATCGGCTTTACAAATCGCACATCACTCATTGGATACGGATTTCTATTATGCCTATTCATAAGTGGCACTATTGGGTATTCGTCCACATCCATAATAAGATTATCTACAAGTAGACCACCAATAGACAGTATTCGTTGAATTCTATCCACCATAACACGATTAAGAACAATGACTTCCTCCTCTATCATTTCTGCATTGGTGACTATGGTCAATCTTGTAGTGGTTCCCGGTATCGCCCCTTCATGTTCTTCCCCAGGCATCATTGTTGGTTGCCCCGTTTGAGGGTCTTGCATCATATGGTAGACACCACCGGTGCTTTGGTACACTTGCAACAATTCTAACACCGCATTATTTTCTGTAACGTGCTGTACTCCCTGAGCGGTTTCCATTACAACTGCCGGTTCTTCGAGGAATTCATTAAATCCTTCCTCGTTCATAATGTTCTCTTCACCGGTGATAGAGTCAAGAATGTGGAAATAAGGGAGTTTTACTTTCTCATATCTGTCAATGACCTCATAATGCTTGTAATAACCATCATCATCTTCCGTGGGACCAACTTGCTGGTCTTCTGAACCATCTCTGGAGGTAGATGGATATCTATTATTGCTACTGCAGGTCATCATCTCGCCTACTCTATCTGCAATAAATGGATATACGGTCTTTATCTGTTCATCTGTAATTCTTTTTGCTACGATGATACAAGCAGAGTCTCTTGCAAATGGGTCTTTTGAATTCGGGTCTAGGTACAGGTCTAGGGGGTCAATACTTTTTACTTTTACGTCACCTCTACCAAAATCAGATAATCCATCAACATAGGTCTGCATGACCCCCATTCCCTTTACATAATAATCATCTACAACTTGTTTTAATTCTACATTGCCATTGGAGATATCCCAGATGTATGCCATTATATCGGAGAATAATCTTCCAACCTTGCCATCAGAGTCATCTCTACCGGTAGACTGGAATTTGGGTTTATTGGCAGTAAGAAGTGCTTTTGCCTGTTCTACTGCGGGGTAAATAATATTATCAACAATAGGAACTTGAGAGCGTTGCGCCAATACATCCTTGTGCGCCTTTTTCCATTGTTGATTATTTCGGAATTCATCATCCTCCATAGCTTGAGTAGCCCACGTTGCTCTACCTTCGTGGTAATTGTCTAAAAGCTTTTCAGATTTTGATACTTCGGGGTGTTTCGTATGTGCCAATAATGTCCTGTGGAAAAAACTGGCGCAATTTTATCAAGAGAGAAATCCATCTCTCAACGTACTATATTAAACTAATTGCCAATCATTGAATATGTTGAACCTTTTAGTGCTTAATAGTGGAACATCCTCTACTTCGTGGTAAGGGGTAAAGGAGCCTTTATTGGCATAATACATCCCATCGAGTATATCGTCGTGTTTTCCCCTAGGAAAAAGCAACAATTCATCAATGAGGTTCTGGTCGTCCTTTTTCATGAATATCTTACGTTTTGCAAAAATAGGTTGTAGCGATTCAAGGCGATTGCTTTTAGAATTTCTTGGGTTTTCTCTAATATTGAGTCCCGGTATGAATAACCCTTCTTCCTGAGAACGTTTAATAACATACTCACGAAGCATTTCCTGATAACCAACAGACTCTATTCTTGTTTTTTCAGGTCGATATTTTCGATAATTACTTACAATAGCCTCTGCCAAGTCCAATGGAGTGGCACGTTTTCTATAATAAGGCAATACATAGCGATTATCCTCATCGTCAACTGCTAAATTGAATATAACAGAGTAATCAGCCCCTCTTTTTACGCTTGATGCCGGGTCAACCCCTGTAAATACATTGATAGGAACCAGTTTATCTGCTTTAGAGTTATCCAAAGAAGTTATCTTTAAATAGTTTTTGCCTTTTTTACGGATAAAGTCTCCTTCGTAGTACGAAAAATCATCCGCCTGAAACAATTGGTCTTCATCCCCTACGATCTCACAAGCATACTCTCTATAGAAAACAGATAATCTATTGATGGAGTCTAGTTCTTTTTTCTTTTCAAGTAATTTTTCAATACTCCACCAGTCTTCCCATAAGGCAATATTTTTATCAAAGTCTGGTTTAAAGGTCATATTCTCCCATCCGTGCATATCCTGCAAGGTCTCTACCATGCATCGTTGATGCTGAGGGGTTCCAATAATAACAATACGTCCTTTAATGGGGTCTACAGACGGAACCGCACTCTGAAGTAGCCATCTAAGATTGGTTTCCATTGCTTGTGAGGTCTTTGTATTGTTCTCATCTTCCGGGTCATCCACAATAATGAGTGTTGGGCGTTGATTTCCTACTTTTATACCCCGTAACTGCTGACCCGTACCCTTACAGATGACCATTGACCCATCTTTTAGCTCAATTTCACTCTTTGACCAACTTTTTGCACTATGAGACCCCCAATATCCAAACAATGACCTGAATGTTTCCGAAAAATCCATCGTATCCTTGAGTAATCCGAGTAATTTGACCGCATGGTCTTGCGTTCTAGACACCAACACTACCAATTTCTGCCCTTCTGCAAACATTAAATGGTGCAATGGGAATATTCCACCTACAATAGATGATTTAGCGTGTCCTCTAGGAGCAACAATGTTGACTTGCTTTATATCGGGGTTCATCAATGTCTCTGCCATCTTATAATGGAAGTCCGGAGAGTTTGCTGAGAACATATTTGGCATACAGACCTTACCAAACATCATCATATCGTGCTTGAGTTTCTGTAATATCTTGGTTTGTTGCTCTATTTTAGCCATTTTTTAATAATCTGACCCATAATAGTAATGCGTTTCCCCATCTGTGACCTTTATCTCCATATCACTACCTACTGTTTCCATCACCTTCATAAAAGAAAGTAGCTTGTCTCTATCCTCACACTCTATAACGACCAGTTTTTTATGAAATGCGGGTTTATTCTTCTTCTTCTGCTTTGTACGGCTCATCATAAACCTCCTTCTTCTGGGACATCTTTAAACTTTTCTTTTCTTCCGTAGCTATCTTATCTAAAATAGTATTGGTCATATCTATTTGAACCGTATCTGTCTGCATAGACTTCTTTGGCAGCATATCAAGTATCTTAATGAACTGTTCAGCACCTCTCAGGATATTGGAAGCATCCTTATTTTCTTTTGCAACACCAATTCCTTCTAATAATATATCCAATACATCCCCTTGGGTTATATTCCTGTCACTTAGGGCTTTTTGTATTTCTTTGTCTAACATTTTCTGTATACTTTCCTTTTTAAATAGTCTTTTTGCCGTAAGGTCGGGTCGCTCCTGGTCTTTGCGATATGCCTTACCTATGACCTCCCAATTAATACTATCTCCGTTCAGCATCATTTCAGCATATAGCTTTACAGCATTCTTGGTTCTGGTCTTATTCGCCTCTTGCTGATCCCACGTCAGAACACCCACTTGGGTATATTGACCCGTTTCTCTATGAGGTATGTATTTCAGCTTACCGCCTTCACTCAGCCATTGCCTCCCATAGGGAAAGGTCATTTGTTCGTTATTCTTGAACTTTTTACGATAGATACATTCAGAAACATACCCATCATCACTTAGACCAAAATCACCTACCTGACACTCCCTCCAAGACTTGTATTCTATTTCTTTATTATTTGCTTCTTCTTCGGTGTATACAGGATAGGTGACATTTTGATAGTCGTTCTTTTTAAATCTTCTGGAAATAAAGTCCATCTATACAGTAACTGTTATAATAGTATACTTAAATAATATATCTGTTGCGTTACGTAACAGTTCCATATATATTACTGTTATATATATATAACAGTAGTATTACTACAGTATTATATATACTGTTATATAATCCCTGCATATCAGTCGTATTCAATGTGGGGCATTCCCTTCATATTATACATCCAATCATTGATCTTTATTGTTCTGTCCATAATGCGCTGTTCTGCGCTAAAAATACTTAATATCTCAATCATTTCGTCATCGCTGACATCACTGACCATCTCAAAATGACCCGTTTTGGGGTTATAACGTTCTACTTCTTGTAGTTGTTTACTTTTCATTACGAAAAAATAAAATAACAGAACTCCATATCTCCACGTACCATTTTGAAAAAATAGGTTTAGAATGGGTGTGGGGGATATACAGTACCCCTACCCCCGTCGTTACGGTTGGTGCCGGGTCACAAATTCGTTGAAAAAACGTATCGAGACCAGCCACATAACCGCAACGTCGTGGCTCCCTCGTCGAAGGTGCAGATAATTTTAATCAATAACTCTTATAAGGAGAGAACTTATGAACATACAATGGTCAGTATACAATGCAAGGCTCAAGTCATTTGATAAGATAATATCAGATAAACCCTTGGATGAATTGACAGATGAAGAAGTCCAGTCAGTTGTAGATACTGCAACTTCAGCGTCTGTATTCTGTAACGATAAGTCTGAAGTCCCTGTGATAACAGAAAAGCTGGAAGTTACCAGACAGCAGTTGCAGTGGAAAGGTCAAGTTGATTCAACGCCTACCTCTTACGAGAATAAGAAAGGTGTAGTGGTAAAGGGTTTCAGGGTTGGTTTCAATAGAGAGCTATCTCGCAATTGGGGCATTGACGCGTTCAACAGTCGTATCGCTCAAATGGCTCGGTAGTTTCAATGTGTAGGGGGGCGTTATGTCCCCCTTTTAAATCCCTGCAATAAAAAACTCGCATAAAGGAGAAAAGTTATGCATTTATTTGCTGAAAATAAGAACTGGTGGCATTTTATCACTGGTTTTGATGTGATCGTAGAAGTACCTAAGAGTAAGTATAAAACTCTTTACGAGGCTCAATCCAGAGCTAGAGAAAAGGTATTTGGGAAGTGAGTTATTTATTCGCTTTCCTTGTTTGGTCGTTGCTTGGTTACTTAGTTTTGACCGAGTTAACTGACTTCTTTCAAGATTAACTTATATTTGGGACTCCGCATCCCTTAGGCTCAAGGTATTAAAGCCAACAGAAATAAAACCGTCTGTGTATTAAAGCCGGAAATATCTTGAGCCGTTTATTTGTATACAAGTGCTGTGGAATAGGCAATCGGGTTCGCTACCTAACGAAACGTGGATATTAATTGTCACCACGAACACAGCACATTATTTATGGTAAGTTCGAAGTTCAAGCCAATTTTAAATGAACTTTAGGTTTTTGCTTGTTTCCCCTCACCTGAAACATTCTTAACAAATCCCTCCATTTTGGACAACTTATCTTATAGCCTACCACAACTACCTAATCTATAAAAACTGTCCACCTTGGGGGGATTTACTCTCAAATCTGGGGTCATAGTGACCTTTCAAACATTACTTCAAATAAAAGGATATAATATGTTTTTACTAATAAAACAAAATAGTTTAGGTACTGTTGTTAAAGAATCATTTAAAAATAGAAACGACGCTGAAAAAGAAAGAGACAGATTGCAAAAACAACAACAACAAATACCTTATGAACGTCAACTTTATTATTTCATTGTTGATACAAATGAACAAGGAGAAACAGAATAATGTTAATAAGCGACTGTTGTCAAGCAAAAGTAAAATATTACGACATATGTTCTAATTGTTTAGAACATTGCGAACCTTACGAGGAAGAAGAAAGTGGGTAATCTAGAAAGTGATCTCCTAGGACTTCACGGTTCCTGGTACCATCGATCAAAATTATCTCCACGAAAAGCTAGAAAAGATGCACATAAAAGAACAAAAGAAGCATACGAAAATAGCATTGTTGTTAAATATTATAACAAAAGAAAAAATAAAGAGAAAGATGAAAAAGAATAACAAAGACCTTTATGGAACAAATATCGTAGAAGTAGTACATGGTTTTCTTTATTATAATCTTTCTATTTCTGATGTTGATCTAATAAAAAAACGATTTAAAGCTACGCAAGAGTTAAAACATCTTGAAAACTTAGCAAATACTCACATTGAAAATAAAATAAAAGGAGAAGTATGAACGTACCTATAAATGACATTCGCCTACATGGAAATGTTAGAAGTAAGATAGATAAGAAAGAAAACTCTTTTAAAGAGTTAGTAAAAGACATTGACCAAAATGACCTTATTCAACCATTGGTTGTGTATCGTATAGATGACCATTATTATTTAATTGCAGGACACAGGCGTTTGGCTGCATTACAAGAATTAGGTATTGAAGAAGTACCTATCTTTGAAAGACCAAAACCAAATGGTGACTTTACTAAATTACAACTCTCTGAGAATACAATGCGTAAAGACCTTACTCTGTATGAAGAGATAATGGCTTTCAAGAATATGGTTAATACCAATATGACCATAACTGAAGTTGCATCCAAGTTTGGACATTCATCTGATTATGTCAAGACAAGGGTTGGTCTAGGTAATCTCATACCTCAGTTGTTAAAAGCAGACACTTTTGAAAAGATAGGAAAACAATTCTTATCTGAATTAAAGAAATTTGCTAAACATCATAAAAGTATTCAGAAAGAAGCGTTGGAATGGGTTGCAAAGAAGAATAAACAGTCTGTTAAAGAATATTATGAAAATGAATTTCTTGACGAGTGTTATAAAGTATTTCAATATCCAGGTCTTGCTGACAACAAGTTTCCTAGAGAAACGATGGTTGAATTCTGTGATACTGGAATCAAAGAAGATGAATATGGTACAGAACCAGAGGAACGGTTCAAAAATCTTCAAAAAGCATATGGTTACAAGGCAAAGAAAGCACCTACTTTATTTGCTGAAGAAGAATACAACGATTATTGTTCCGACATGGAGTTTGTCGTATTCATATGGGCAGAGATCTATCCTGAAGCTGCCTATGAAGTATTTCATAAAATAAAGATAGACAAGGAACTAATGCCTTGGGATAATAATTGTTCAAGAGGTATTATGCCTATGTTCTTAAGATATATCTTCCTTAGAGAATGTGCTGGTCAAGCTTTGCAAAAACCAAAGATAATGGTTTGGAACGGTGATTGGGATGAACCCATTATCAAAGTAGCAGGTAAAAAGAAAACATCTACTGATACCTCATCAAAGGAAAAAGTGGATAAAGGTCAATATCACTTGCAGACCAAGAAATTCGGTCGTGCTATTGCTACTGATTATCTCAACTACTTAAAAGACCAGATATTCGTATCTCAAAAGAAAGGTTGCGCTCCTTTGATCTATGTGGGAGTAAATGGTAATCATACTGAAGACTGGATGGTCAAACAAGGTACTACTTTAGGATGTATCAGCGTTGGAAGTCATATACATGGTTACAACCTGAATAGAATACGAAAAGGTCTTCCTAAAGCTTATGGTACTGATGATTTGAAAAATAAGATATACGAATGCCTTATCTTAGAATCAATGAATCAAGCATCATTTAAAGAACTAAATAAACTTGCCAAGAAGTTGGGTCTAATGAGCCTAAAAGAATGGTTTAAAGTTGCATGGACAAGTTCTGATAATGATGAGTTTAGGTTCAATGTGCTTAGTTGTTTCTCTACTGCAAATCTTGCAAAGATAAGTAGTGGTAAGAAGAAAGACATCATAGAGTACGCCATACAAAATAACACACCATTTCCATTTTTAAGTATTTTCAGTAGTAAGGAAGCTGAATGGAATGACTTGTCTTTAAAGTTTGTTTACTTAGACAAGAGTATATTGTACAATGACTAAAGTTCTTTAATTAGAACTGTATTCCAAAGAGGGGTGTTTTATGTGTTATCACCCCTCTATTATTTCAAAGGTTAATTTCCCCTGTCTAGATCTTTTAATTTACCTTTGTGTAAGACCACATTCTTAGTTTCAATCACTGGGTTTGTAGACCAATTTATCTTGCAAAAACATCTTGTCATGCAAAAATTGTAATTATGTACATATAATATGTGAAATTTTAAATAAAATGCACCAAGTGTGAATTTAAACAATTTAGCTTGTTTAGGTATTCCGGATGTTGCTGATTTTAATTTCTCTAAACTTTCACCATCTACTAATTTATCAATTGGGTGGTCATTGTTTTTATACCATTGCCCGAACTTATAATATTTTTTAGTCAATTCTTCTTTATCCATCTCTAATGCATCTGCAAATGGATTTATATCGTCAATACTTATAATACATCTTTCAATTGTTTTTAAAGAAAAAACATTCCTCATTTGCACGACTGTTTCAAAATCAGCTTTACATTCTTCGTATTCATTATCTATTTTTATTATTTCTTTTTCAGCTTCTGATTTTTCAAGCTCTTTTTTTAATATATCTATTTCTTTTTCCTGATAATGTATCAGTTTATTTTTTTGTAATAACTCTTCTTTTGCTTCTAAGTGAATAGCATTATTCATCTCAACTTCTCCTTTTAGCTGGACATTGGTGTCTATTAGTTCAATTTCATCTTCATAAATAGAAAGTATCTTCTCTCTATTTCTTTTTCTTATCTCTCCGCCTTCAAGCCAATTATATAAAGTAGACCTACTCAATCCACTTTTCTTGGATATCTCGGTTAAAGGAATCCTAGTGGTTTTTAGCCATTCCAGGATATTGTCGTTTTCTTGTGTTGTCATTTTCTTTACCCCTAAAGACAACAGAATATACATATTTACTCAAATATTTACAACAAACTAAACAAAATTTAAACTATTACTGGACAATAATGTACAGTATGATTACTTTCATAGGAGGTTATATGTTAATAAAGGATGCGTTAAATACAAAAACCATATCCGAGTTGCTCCATTTCAAAAGCAACTTAAAAACACCCAATACCAAGTCTTATAATGAAAAAGTTAAGGCTCATGCGTGGAAAAAGTATTCAACTTCCACAGACACAATTAGGAAAGATTTCACAAGCAATTATTATGCTACTGAGGTCTTCCAAATACGAATGATGACCAAAAAGCAGTTACTGGAATATCATCGTAAGATAAATAAAGAACTAGGAGTGAAAGCTGCTAGAAAGGTCAAGAAACCTTATTTATACAATAAGTTTGACCAACGAGTTAAAGACAAGATAGAATTAAGCAGTTACGCATTCAATAGGATGCTAACGCTCTAATTGAGATAGGCTCTTGATAAACACATCACGCTTCCTTACCCCTTCCTCTTACGAGTTCAAGGGCCTTCTCTCTAACGATGTTAGACTACGAATCTTTAAACTGTCCCTATTGCGGTTCACCTACAATGATTGAAGAAAGACCACAAGTAAACGGAAGAGATGGCAGTATGATATTTCCTTATGAAGTGGTTCTTACCTGCACTAGCGAACACAAACAATTAGATATATCAGATTGGAGCGATAAAACAATACAAAAGGAAGTAAATGGTAATAAAAGACCTAAGAGAATCTTGGATGCTAATGTTTGAACATATTGATGACATAGTAGAAAAGATAGTCAAGGAATACCCAGAATTCGAAAAGAATCTAGATAGAAAAATAATACATAATGCAGTTACAGATACAATGAAACTTGAAAGATTGCTGACACAGGCAGAAGAGCGTTCAAAAAAGAATCAGGAAAATCTGTTTAATGAGGAGTTGGCATAAGATGACAACAACTGAATATGACCTAATGATCGATGATGCATCTGAGACAGCATTTCCATTCTTGGATGTATTAGATAACACAAATGAAATGAATGACATTGAATTAAAAGATGCTTTACGTGATGAGTTTGGATACTCTGATATGGTTGCCTCTAGAATACACGATGCATGGGAAATGAGAAATAAAGATAGATATAATAAGAAATTAGCTGAAGGCTTAAAAGACCCTCACCCCTTACACAGATCAAGAATAAAAGTTCTTGAGAAAATAATGAAGGAAGTCATATGATAAATATAGACCCTTACCTACCAGTTAGAACAGTTCCTGTCTTAACTGCTGAAGATATAGATACTGGTTTAGCTAGACCAGAATTACAAAAAGATGGTTTATGGACACCGATAAAAAGTGTTGCATTCTCAAAAGAATACAATTTGTTACCCAATGAAAAAGTCAGAGAAATAGGTGACAGATTTGCTGATAGACAAGGATATGAGATCGTCAAAGAACACTTTGATGGTAAAAAGTTCACTCTTGTCTATATGTCCGATAAAATAAAAGCAGAGTCCAGTTCAGGTACACAAAGAGCTGGTATTATGTTCAACAATAGCTACGATAAGAGCGTTTCATTCAGAATGCAGTTCATGGCAATCGTTGAAATATGCACCAACGGGCAGACGACCAACAGATTCTTTCCATTCTACAAATTCAAGCATACTCAGGCGTTAGAAAAGAACATTGCAGAATTGGATGGCCAAATTGATTCATTTACCGGGACCGATAGCAATAACGTAGATAGGTTCAAGGAATTTGTTGAAGCCATAGACCCTATATATAATATGGAAGTAACGAAGGATAACCTTCGTGGTCTTAGAAATATCTTACCTCCAAAAAGGTTAACTCCAAACAATTTTGGAAAGATAATGGATACATACCTTCAAAGAAATGATGACTCAATGTGGTCATTATATAATGCGGGTACGGAACATTATTGGCATAAAAAGAATGACATGAACATGAATCGTCAATGGGTAGATGCATTCTTAGAATTGGCTAAAGCATAATTTATCTGGGGGAGCTGAGTTGCAAAGTATACATCTCTACTTTTCTCCTTCTCTGCTCCCCTTGCTCCATAAAAAGGAACAAATATGAATAATAAATCATTTGATGAAGAATGTCTAATAATTCACCCAATACTATCTGAGAAATTTTATAGTATGCTATATGAATGCAAAGATGCTTGTGGTCTATCACAAAGTATGACAGAAAAAATAGCTAAAAAATGGCTAAAGATGGAATTATGGCAATTTTTATCTGCTGAAGAATCTGAAAAGCTTGAAAAATTTGCATTATATGAGGATTAATTATGAATTATTTAAGTAAGGAACAAATATGAATGAAACAGAAACAATGAACGTGTATGGCGTTCTAAGGCTCGAGGAATACGAGCAATTTGTAGAGAAAAAAGGCAAGTTTGATTATCTGTCTTGGGCAATAGCCTGGGACAAGGTAAAGCTGACATTTCCCTACGCTAGATATAAAGCAAGAGAATACGGTGTGATCATTGGAGGCAATACATTGACCTTACCTTATATGGTACTACCTAATCAAACCGCTATGGTAAAAGTAGACGTTTTTCTTACAGATGCTGAAGGTGATGAACACGAAGGTACAATGGAATTAGCAGTTCGTGATAATCGCAATAATGCAGTTACTGACCCAGACGCTGCTCAAGTAGAAAATGCAATACGTAGATGTTTG
>VTLG01000229.1_pt1 | contig 16620 bp, 17 predicted proteins | sample 4694571 | NCBI WGS metagenome assembly VTLG01 (sample SAMN12604809, study PRJNA352737) | marine metagenome | biome: ENVO:00000447; feature: ENVO:00000209|ENVO:00000569|ENVO:01000036; material: ENVO:00002151; isolation source: viral sequences binned using virsorter ...
GTGGGCAGTACTACTGATTTGCAAAGGATGTTATTAAATAAAGATAATGTAATAGATGCAGAAGTTAAAAAATAATGAGTTCGGTTATTTAGGAAATCCATCTGTAAAGCGTGATGGTGTTGAAACTGAATTTACAAAAGAACAAGTCTTAGAATATCATAAGTGTATGCAAGACCCAGCATACTTCGCGCGTACGTACATTAAAATTATATCATTAGATGAGGGATTAGTACCTTTTGATTTATATCCTTATCAAGAAAAAATGTTTAATCATTTTCAAAATAATAGATTTAGTATTGTTTTAGCATGTAGACAAAGTGGTAAATCTATTTCATCTGTTGTTTTTCTTTTATGGTATGCATGTTTTCATCCAGAAAAAACAATTGCTATATTAGCAAATAAAGGTGCAGTTGCAAGAGAAATGTTAGCACGTATAACACTTGCACTAGAAAATTTACCATTCTTTTTACAACCAGGATGTAAAGCTTTAAATAAGGGAAGTATAGAGTTTAGTAATAATAGTAAGATTGTAGCTTCTGCAACAAGTGGTAATTCTATAAGGGGTATGTCAATTAATTTACTATTCCTTGATGAGTTTGCTTTTGTAGAAAATGATGCTCAATTTTATACATCAACTTATCCTGTAGTATCTGCTGGTAAAGATACACAGATAATTATTACTTCTACAGCAAATGGTATTGGTAATGTATATCATAAATTATGGGAAGGTGCTGTACAAAAAACAAATGAGTTTGTACCTTTTAGAGTTGATTGGTGGGATGTACCAGGAAGAGATGATAAATGGAAAGCTGAAACTGTAGCTAATACATCTGAATTACAGTTTGAACAAGAATTTGGTAATACATTTCATGGAAGAGGCAATACTTTAATAAGTGCAAATCATTTATTAGCTCAAGCTAGTATTGAACCAGAGTTTTTTAAAGATAATGTTTGGATATATAAACAGCCTGTAAGAGAACATGAATATGTAATGACTGTTGATGTATCTAAAGGAAGAGCCCAAGATTATAGTACATTTACTATTATTGATGTAAGCACTCAGCCATTTGAGCAAGTTGCAACATTTAGAGATAATAATATATCTCCTATGTTAATGCCAGACATTATTTACAAATATGCTAATACTTATAATCAGGCATATGTTGTAATTGAAAGTAATGACCAAGGTGCTGTAGTTTGTAATGGTTTATATTATGATTTAGAATATGAAAATATGTTTGTAGAATCAAGTATTAAAGCAAATGCATTAGGTGCTACAATGACTAAAAGAGTTAAGCGTATTGGATGTTCAAGTATAAAAGACTTAATAGAACAAGGTAAGCTTAAAATAAATGATGCGCAAACAATAGTTGAGATGAGTACTTTTGTAAGTAGAGGTAATACTTATATGGCCCAAGCTCCTAATCATGATGACTTAATGATGAATTTAGTATTGTTTGCCTGGTTTACTACAACTGACGTATTTCAATCATTAACTGATATTGATATGAAAGATTTATTATATAAAGAAAGATTAAAATCTATTCAAGACGATATGCTACCATTTGGATACGTTGAGAGTGGGAACTACGAAAAGGATAAATATACTAAAGACGAGGATGGAAATATCTGGTTTGAAACTGAATGGAAAGGACATGCAAAAATTTAGCGAATACAGAACAAATAAACCTATAGTAAAAGAACAATCTAATGAAAAAGATTATAGGTTTGTTTATATCTGGTACGATGACCCTGAAGAAAAAGAATCAGGAGAAAAGACTGCTGACCTTTTTATAAAAGAAGGAGAAAAGTTAGGTCTTAAAGCTTTTAAAATAGAAGTTGCTGGTATATATTCAGATTTAGATAAAGATGGTAATAGATATATTTATGATGGAATGGCTGAAAAAGAAAGAAAATTCTTAGTAGATGAAGATACTATTATATTTGTAAGAGCACCTATGACCAAAAGAAAAGGTTGGTCAAACTTACTTACACAGTTAGAAAGAGCTGGAGTATGTTGTGTTAATACAAGAGGATGTATGGAGATTACATCAGACAAATATAGAACTAGCTTATATTTAGCTGAAGCAGAACTTACTCAACCTAAAACAGTTCTTATACATCACCCTGAAAAAGCTTTAGATGCTATGGAAAGATTAGGTAGTAAATATCCAGTTATTCTTAAAACACTTACAGGTTCGCTAGGTGTTGGTGTTATTAAAGTAGATTCAGAAAGTTCATTACACTCTACTGTACAATTATTATATAAGCTAGACCCGAATATGGGTGTATTACTACAGGATATGATTGATGGTGTTAAGTATGATATAAGAGCTCATGTTATTGGTGGTAAATTTCATGGTGCTATTATGAGACCAATGGTAGAAAAAGATTTTAGAAGTAATGTATCACTTGGCTCAAAACCTAAACCTATAGAATTAACTGATTTAGAAATAGAGCATGTAGAAAAAGCTGCTAAAACTGTTGATGGTTTATGGGTTGGTGTAGATATATTCCCATCAAAAGATAGAAAAAAAGAACCACCAATATTTATTGAGGTCAATTCAACTCCAGGCACAGCAGGATATAGAGATGCTACTGGAGAAAATTTGCCTAAAAATGTTTTATTAAAATTTAGAAATAGAGATTATTGGCTAAAACCTAATACATATGTTTCTATGTTTGAAGATAAAATAAAGGTAGACACTATGCAATATGAAGGAGATATTGTTAAATGGTCTAAAAATGGTATAGAACATGAACATGAAGTACAAAATGTATCACATGATATGAATCCAATAATAGAATTAAATTCACAAGAAGTAGAATTAATTCGATAGAGAACAAAAGATTATAAATAAGTATGTATTGAATATTCGTATTATGACACATATTAACTAACTCAAATAGAGGACAAAGCGATGGCATTTCAAGTATCACCAGGCGTCGAGGTAAACGAAATTGACGCAACGAATGTAGTCCCAGCAGTATCAACCAGTATTGGTGGATTTGCAGGTGCATTCAACTGGGGTCCGGTAGAGCAAATCACAACAGTAGGTTCAGAAAACCAACTTGCTGAAATATTTGGTTCTCCAGATGATTCCACAGCTAAACACTTTTTAGTAGCAGCATCTTTCTTAAAGTATGGTAATGCTCTTAAAGTGGTTCGTGTTGTTGACAGTAACGCTAAAAACGCTACTGCTCAAGGAACAGGACAGCTGATAAAAAATGATGATGATTACGTGAATAATTATGGCTCTGGGCAGTTGAGTTTAGGTCGATGGGCAGCTAAACATCCAGGAGTACTGGGTAATAGCTTAAAAGTATCAATGATATCTGCAGGTTCAGCTTTTGATAGTTGGACTTACAAAGCATTCTTTGATGCAGCTCCAGAATCATCAACAGCGGCATTAGCAGCTGGCGTTGCAGACGACGAATTGCATATCGCAGTTATTGATGAAGATGGTGCTATATCAGGAATTCAGAATAATGTGTTAGAAACATTTGCTTTCGTATCACAAGCTTCTGATGCTAAGAAATCAGATGGTACTTCTAATTTTTACAAAGATGTGATTACAAATCAATCTGAGTATATACGTTGGATCGACCATACTACAACAGCTGATTTAGACGAAATTGGTTTTACTTTTGCAGCTGCAAAAGCAGCCAATACTGATTCAGAAGGAGCTAATAAATTTAAAACCCATGCTTCCGCAATAGAAGATTCACTTTCTGGCGGAGTAGATGGTAATGCACCAACAGCAGGAAATATTGATAGTGGATTTAGTCTATTATCAGATGCAGACACAGTAGATGTAAATCTATTGTTTGCACACTGTGATGCTGATGGAGCAACAACAATAGCAACTAACTTAATTACTCTAGTAAACGCAAGAAAAGATTGTATGGCATTCATTTCGCCACCACTTGAAGATTCAGTAAACACATCAACAGCTGCAGCTAATGTAGCCGCTTATGCTGCTTCACTACCTTCAACATCTTATGCTTCACTAGATTCAGGAGCTTTATATGTTTATGACAAATACAATGATGTATATAGATTTATAGCAGCTTCAGGACATATGGCAGGATTATGCGCTAATACTGATTCAGTAGCAGATTCATGGTTCTCACCAGCTGGAGTAAATAGAGGTCAATTGTTAGGCGTTACTAAATTAGCTTTTAACCCAAAACAAGCAGACAGAGATACTCTTTATAAAGCAAGAGTCAATCCAATAGTATCATTGGCTGGCCAAGGTACAATATTATTTGGTGACAAAACTTTATTAAAAAGAGCATCAGCATTCGATAGAATTAATGTAAGAAGATTATTCATAGCATTAGAAAAAGCTATTAGCACAGCAGCTAAAGCTCAACTATTCGAATTTAATGACGAATTTACAAGAGCTCAGTTCAGAAATTTAGTTGAACCGTTCTTAAGAGACGTCAAAGGTAGACGTGGACTTTCAGATTTTTCAGTAATCTGTGATACCACTAACAACACTAGCGCAGTGATTGATGGTAATAAATTTGTGGCAGATATCTTTATCAAGCCTTCAAGAAGTATTAACTTCATATCACTTAACTTTGTAGCAACCAGGTCCGGAGTAGAATTCTCCGAGATAGCAGGTTAAGGGAGGAATAAAACATGGCAATTTTAGGAGTAGATGATTTTAAATCAAAACTAGTAGGCGGTGGAGCAAGAGCTAACTTATTCAAAGTGACCCTTAACTATCCAAGTTATGCAGTAGGTGATGTAGAACTTACATCATTTATGTGTAAAACAGCTCAAATGCCTGCATCAATAATTGCACCTATCCCTGTATTATTCAGAGGTAGAACATTGCAAATTGCTGGTGACAGAACATTTGACCCATGGACAGTGACTATCATTAATGATGTTGGCTTTGAAGTAAGAAACGCTATGGAACGTTGGATGAATGGTATTAATAATAATAACGAAAACACAGGATTATCGAATCCTACTGACTATCAAGCTGACGCAATTGTTGAACAATTGAATAAAGCTGGAGAAGTTACGAAGAGATATGACTTTAGAGGAATATTTCCAACTAATGTTTCTGAGATAGAAGTAAGTTATGATTCAGAAAATACTATTGAAGAGTTCACATGCGAATTCCAAGTACAATACTGGGAATCCGACACTACATCGTAGGTATATAAATAATTTCAGAGGGGGTAAAATATCCCCTCTGATTTAGTGAGGAAAATATGGCAGAACTATTCGGTTTTGAAATAAAAAGAAAAACAGCTCAAAAAGAGCTACCTTCCTTTGTTCCTAAAACGGACGAGGACGGCTCCGGTGTTATTCAGGCTGGAGGACACTTTGGCGCATACATTGATATGGACGGCGACAAAGTTAAAAATGAAGTCGATTTAATTTTAAAATACAGAGATATAGCAGCACAACCAGAATGTGATGCAGCTATTGAGGATATAGTAAATGAATCAATAGTTGGAGACCACGATGAGGCTCCTATAGATATCGTAATGGATGAACTTGATATTTCTGATAAAATGAAAGAAACTGTTAAGTTTGAATTTGACCATGTTTTAAAATTATTAAACTTTAATCAATATGCTCATGACATATATCGTAAATGGTATATTGATGGAAGATTACCATATCATATTATTATTGAAAAAGGTAGTCCTAAAAAAGGTATAAAAGAACTTAGGTATATTGACCCAACTAAACTAAGAAAAGTTAAAGAGGTTGAGGAGAAACAAGACCCTAAGACAGGCGCAAAACTTATTGAAAAAGTAGATGAGTTTTTCTTATTCCAAGATAAGACAATGAATGGCGCAGAACAAGGTTTAAAAATATATCCGGATGCGATTGCATATTGTACATCTGGAGTTATGGACCCAGGTAGAAAAAGAATTCTATCTTACTTACATAAAGCATTAAAACCAGTAAATCAATTAAGAATGATGGAAGATTCATTGGTTATATACAGAATATCACGTGCTCCAGAACGTAGAATATTTTATATTGATGTTGGTAATTTACCTAAAGGTAAAGCCGAAGAATATCTAAGAGGTATTATGAATCAATATAGAAATAAATTGGTATATGATGCTAAGACTGGTGATATCAAAGACGATAGAAAACATATGAGTATGTTAGAAGATTTCTTCTTACCAAGAAGAGAAGGTGGAAGAGGAACTGAAATTACCACGCTACCAGGCGGCGAAAACTTAGGACAAATAGATGATATTATATATTTCCAAAAGAAATTATACAAATCATTAAATGTTCCAGTTAATAGATTAGAACAAGAAGCTCAATATAGTCTTGGAAGAACAACTGAGATTACAAGAGATGAAGTAAAGTTTAAGAAGTTTATAGACAGATTAAGAAAAAGATTTTCTGATTTGTTTATGCAATTACTTAAAACTCAGCTTTTATTAAAAGGTATTATTACTGAATCTGATTGGAAGGAATGGAAAGAATCAATAGTATTCAATTTTATTGAAGATAACTATTTTTCTGAACTTAAACAATCAGAAATGCTGAGAGAAAGATTTGATATGTTAAGTAGCCTAGATGAATATGTAGGTAAATATATATCAAATGAATGGATACGTAAAAACGTATTAAGACAAACTGAAGATGAAATTGAAGAAATTCAAAAACAAATCGATCAGGAAAATAAAGCAGGTGAAAATGAACCACCTGATGGAGAAGACCCTCGTTGGGACGGATAATTTTATAAATATATAAACAAGGATTAAAAAACTATGAACGTAGATGAATTGATACAAAATTTAAAAGATGGCAATAACGTTGGAGCTAATAAACAGTTTAATACTGTTATGGCTGATAAAATGACAGCTGCACTTGATGCTAAGAAAATAGAAATTGCATCAAGTATGGTTCAACGTAAAGCCGAAGAAGAACAACAAGAAGAAGAATAATTCTTCTTAACTAGGTATTTAAATGAAATTAATAACAGAATACGTAGAAAACAATTTAGAAGTTATTGCAGAACAGAAAAAGAATGGAGAAAAGAATTACTTCATTGAAGGCGTGTTTATGCAATCTAACAAAAAGAACAGAAATGGTCGTGTATACGAGAAAGCAACTCTTGAAAATGCTGTAGAAAAATACGTGACCGAACAAGTTAAAACAGGAAGAGCAGTTGGAGAGTTGAATCATCCAGAAGGACCAACTGTAAACCTGGATAAAGTTTCACATAAAATCGAAGATTTGCATTGGCAAGGAAGCGATGTTATAGGAAAGGCATCAATACTTAAAACCCCTATGGGAAAAATAGTCGAAGGACTTCTCGAAGGTGGAGTTAAGCTTGGTGTTTCAAGTCGTGGTATGGGAAGTCTTGTATCGAAGAATGGCGCTCAGTATGTGGGAGATGACTTTATGTTATCAACTATAGATATTGTTCAAGACCCAAGTGCTCCAAGTGCATTTGTAAATGGAGTTATGGAAGGTGTTGAATGGGTATGGGATAATGGGTTAATTCGTCAGCAAGATATTGAAGTAATTGAGACTGAAATTAAACGTGCACCTCGTGAAGATTTACGTGATGCTGAAATAAGAGCGTTTAAAAATTTCCTCTCTAAAATAAACTCAAAAATATAGGGAGACTATTATGTCAGACGACATTCAAAATAATGACATTGTAGATTCTGTTGAAGAGCAAGAGCTCGTTGAAAATGAAGAAGTTTTAGACGAGGAAACTCTTGAAGAAATGGCTCACGGTGGTAAAAAGAAAAAAGTTCATTCTAATAAACACTATGAGGGTAAGCACGAGGACGAGGAAGAAGAGCAAGAGCAGAAAGAAGGCGCTCATGAAGACGAAGAAGACGACGAGGAAGTTAAAGAATATAACGAACAAGAAGTCAAACAAGTCGAAATTCCAAAAACTAAAGCTGCTGTCATTCAAGCAACAGTTGATATGATGAAAAAAGTAAAAAGTGGAGAAGCGAAAAAACTATATGCACAGATGATGAAAGTTGACGGTGTCACACCTGAACTTAAATCAGAAAAAGAAGCAGAAAATGCAGTTAAAGGTAAAATGCCTGAGCCTAAAGCTAAAGCTAAGGTTGAAGCAATTGACTTTGACGAAGACTTAGATGCAATCATCAAAGAAGAAGCTACTTTATCTGAAGGATTCAGAGGTAAAGCATCAGCAATTTTTGAAGCTGTACTTACAAGTAAATTAAGCGAAGAAGTTGAAAGACTTGAAGCTGAATACGCTCAAAACTTAGAAGAAGAAGTCTCAGAAGTTCATACTTCACTAGTAGAAAAGGTAGATTCATACCTTAACTATGTAGTAGAAGGTTGGATGAAAGAGAATGAACTAGCAGTACAACAAGGTCTTAGAACTGAAATTGCTGAAGAATTCATGACTTCTTTACAAGGTGTGTTCAAAGAACACTACATAGAAGTACCAGAAGGTAAAGATGACTTAGTTGATGACCTCAACGAACAAGTCACTGAACTTGAAGATACTTTAAATAAAACCACAGATGAAAATATCAGATTACATGAAGCTGTTCAATTACATGAAAAAGCTCAAGTAGTTAGAGAACAATCATCAGGGCTTGCAGAAACTGAAGCTGAGAAATTAGCATCATTAGTAGAAGATATCGAATTCGATAACATTGAAAACTTTGAAGTCAAAGTTAAAACAGTTAAAGAATCATACTTCTCAAATGATTCTGAAGAATCAGTGGATGAAGTAGACAGTTTATTAGGAGCTGGAGAAATGGAAGTAGATTCTTCAGATTCAATGAGCCAATACACACAAGCTATAACTAATTTCACTAAATAAGGGAAACAAAAAAATGTTTAACGCAGATAAAAACTTAATGGAAAAGTGGGGTCCTGTACTCGATCACGAGTCAGTTTCACCTATCCAGGATAACTACAAGAAAGCTGTCACAGCTAGATTGTTAGAAAACCAAGAGGTTGCCCTTCAAGAAGAAAGAAATCAAGCACAAGGTAATTTTATATCAGAGGCTGCAGCAGCTAACAACATTGGCGGCGGCAACATCGGTACATTTGACCCAGTACTTATTTCTTTAGTCAGAAGAGCTATGCCTAACCTTATTGCATATGATATCGCTGGCGTACAGCCAATGAGTGGTCCAACAGGACTTATCTTTGCAATGAAATCAAAATACTCAACACAAGGCGGAACTGAAGCTTTATATGACGAAGCTGATACTGACTTCTCAGGAACAGGTACACACCAAGCTGACCCAACAGGTCTAAGTGGCGTAACTGATGCTGATACAGACGCAACAATTGCTGACGAAGCTGATACAGTTTCAACATTCGGTTCTGGTCTTGCTACATCAGCGGCAGAAAGACTTGGCGTTGGAGAATCCGGAGACGGTTCTTTCGGCGAAATGGCATTCTCAATTGAGAAATCAACTGTGACTGCTAAGTCAAGAGCTTTAAAAGCTGAGTACACAATGGAATTAGCACAAGACCTTAAAGCAATCCATGGATTGGATGCTGAAGGCGAATTGGCTAATATCCTATCAGCTGAAATCTTAGCTGAAATCAACAGGGAAGTTGTTAGAACAATTTTAACAAAAGCTAAAATTGGTGCTTTACAAACTTCAACTGCTGTAAGTGGTATTTTTGATGTTAACACAGACTCAGACGGAAGATGGATGGTTGAGAGATTTAAAGGTCTCATCATGCAGATTGAGAGAGAATGTAATGTTATCGCTAAAGAAACAAGAAGAGGAAAAGGTAATTTCATTATCTGTTCTTCAGACGTAGCTTCAGCTTTAGCAGCTGCTGGAATGTTAGATTACACACCAGCTCTAAGCGCTAACTTAAACGTTGATGACACAGGTAATACTTTTGCTGGTGTTCTTAATGGAAGAGTTAAAGTTTACATCGATCCTTATGCAACAACTGACTTCGTTTGTGTTGGATATAGAGGAACTAACCCGTATGACGCTGGTATGTTCTATTGTCCTTACGTACCTTTAACAATGGTTAAAGCAGTGGGTGAGAACGATTTCCAACCAAGAATGGGATTCAAAACTAGATACGGTATGGTCGCAAACCCATTCGTAGCTGCTGATGGCGTGGGTACTAACCGTGCTAACCAGTACTTTAGAATCTTCAGAGTTGACGACATCATGGTGTAAGCCAGAGTTAATCACACTCAATTTAAGGGGGCTTTTTTAAAGCCCTCTTTTTTTGTGTATATATAATATAGTACATAATAAAACACATACACACAGGAGGAATAATTATGTCAAACGCAAATAAAAGCGGTTATGAAATAAGAGCCGATTTACTCTCACTAGCTGAAGGAATCTTAACTGGTAATATCCATAGAGATAACGATGCTGTTCACGTTCACAACGATAACTTTCCAAACGATAAAAGAATACTGGGCGACCAGTTTGTTTCTGTTGAAGAAGTTATTGCTACTGCAAGAGTATTAAATGACTTTGTAAACGAGAAATAAAATCTTATAAATAGATATATGGCGACATTAACTACAAATAAAAACTTTCTAAGTCCAGTAGGATTTCAATTTAAGATTAACAGTAATCAATATCCTAACTTAGAATACTTTGCTGTTGCGGCCACATTACCTAATATAAGTATAGGTCCAACAGCTACGCCATATAAAGGAGTCAATTTACAATTTACAGGTGATAGACTCCAATTTGAAGAATTAAGTTTACGTATAAACGTGACTGAAAATTTAGAAAATTATATTGAGACATTTGATTGGATGCATAATATAATACAAACAAATACTGCTGAAGATTTAAAAGTAGATGCTACTTTACTAATACTATCGTCTCATAATAATGTTGTAAAGGAAATAGAATTTAAAGGAGTATTTCCTACTTCTTTATCTCCTATACAATTTGATGCACAAGCTGAATCAATAGAATACGTACAAATGGATATATCTTTCGCATATACGTATTTTGAGTTTAAATAAACCTTTACATTTTCACTAAAGTATGTTATAATATAATAGTATGAACAATTTGCAACAAATATTAGAAATGTGGAAAACCGACTCGGTTATAGATGAAATGAATCTAGATGAAACATCAAGAGATTCCGCAAAACTCCATGGTAAATACCTAGAAATACTTTCAGTAAACCGAATGAAACTCAAAAAAGCCGAACTCGAATTTAAGGTGCTTCTTAAAGATAAATGGATGCATTATAACGGCAAGATGAGTAAAGAAGAAATAGACGAAAAAGGTTGGGACTATGACCCACTTAATGGATTAACAGTTTTAAAAGGTGATATGGATTATTACTATGACTCAGACCCAGTAATACAAGAAGCTCAAGCTAAAATAGAATATTTAAAAGAAGTATGTGATACTACTAAAGAGATACTTGAAAATATTAAATGGAGACATCAAAACATAAAGAACATGATTGAGTGGAGGAAGTTCACCAGCGGAATCTAATGGATACGATAACCATTCAAAAGAAGAACGAAGTCTTCTTAAATGTTCAATGTGACCCATCAATAGAAATGGAACTATCAGAGCATTTTCAGTTCTTTGTACCCGGATATAAATTTATGCCAGCCTACCGTAATAGAATGTGGGACGGCAAAATAAGATTATTTGATTCTAGAAAGAAAACATTATACACAGGACTATACAAATATTTACGTGAGTTTTGTGAAGTTAGAGATTATAACCTAGAAGTGATAGAATCACCACAATATGGTACACTAGAATCCGCCCTAGAGCCCAACATCGAGGGGCTATTATCGCAAATTTCCCTCTCTGTGAATGGAGGGGATATAACACCTAGACTATATCAGTTAGAGGGACTCTCGCACACGCTTTCGAAAGAAAAATCCTTATTGTTATCACCTACTGCTTCTGGGAAGAGTTTAATCATATATTTAGCCATAAGATATTACCTAGATGTTTTTGATGGTAATGTATTATTAATAGTACCTACGACTTCATTAGTAGAGCAAATGTATTCTGATTTCGGAGACTATTCTTCTAAGGATACTTGGTCTCATGAAGAAAACTGTCATAGAATATATTCAGGTAAAGAAAAGTTTGAAGTAAATAAAAGAGTCTTTATATCAACTTGGCAATCAGTTTATAAATTACCACAATCCTGGTTTGCCGATTTTGGTATGGTTGTTGGAGATGAAGCACATAATTTTAAAGCTAAGTCATTGACATCTATTATGGAGAAATGTACTAATGCAAAATATCGTATAGGTACTACTGGAACATTAGATGGAACACAAACTCATCAGTTAGTATTGGAAGGTTTATTTGGTCCAGTATATCAAGTCACTACTACAAAAGAATTGATAGATAACGATGATTTAAGTCAATTAGATATAAATATATTAATATTAAAATATAAAGAAGAATACTGTAAGCAGATAATAAAAGAAAAGTATCAGCAAGAGTTAAATTTTATAGTAAGATACGAGCCTCGTAATCGATTTATAAGTAATTTAGCTTTAGACCAAAAAGGTAATACATTAATATTGTTTAATTATGTAGAAAAACATGGTAAACCTTTACATGATTTATTAAGAAAAAAGATTGATAGTCATACATACTTTTCAAAAAGTAGAAAACTGTTTTATGTATCAGGAGAAACAGATGTCGATACAAGAGAATCGGTCCGTGAGATTACTGAAAAAGAAAAGGACGCCATTATTGTTGCTTCCATTGGAACTTTTAGCACTGGTATTAACATCAGGAATCTACATAATATTATCTTTGCTAGTCCAAGTAAAAGTCAAATTAGAGTCCTTCAATCGATTGGACGAGGATTAAGGAAAAGCGATAATAATCAGCAAACTAAAATATACGATATAGCAGATGACTTACACTGGAAATCTCAAAAGAATTACACATTACAACATGCCGCTGAAAGAATTAAAATATATTCAAAAGAACGGTTCAATTACAAAATGTTTGATATAAATATATAATATGGAAGGATTAAATATAAGACACTTTAAATTAATGAACGGCGAAGAGATTGTTGGTCTTGTCGCTAATAAAAATGAAGATAACTATATTATTGAAAGACCAGTGAAGTTGAGTCCAAGTATGCTGGGTGGTATACAATTTCAAGCCTGGTTCCCTTTTAGCGATTCAAAAATGTTTAAAATTAGAATGAGCGATATTATACAACACGTTCCTATAGCAGAGTCTATCAAAGAAACGTATGTGCAATTTGCTCTAAAAATGGATAAACCCGTTGAAGCAATTCAAACTAAGTCAGACCAGGAGCTCTTACAAGAATATGAGAACCGACTGGCCAATGATATGTATGAAGACGGATTACCTGAAGAGTTGGATAAGAAGCGTACTTTACACTAATTTAGTATACCTCTATCCTCCCCGGATGACTATATTATTATATCATACTTTGGGAGATTTGTAAACGATTATTTCACCAAAAAGTGAAAAAAAATATGTTTACTTTTCTTTGAAAATATGTTATAATATAATATTATGGAGATAAATTATGGCACAAAAACTAAAGCCTAAAGAAAAGCCGCATTACGTTAATAACAAAGAATTCTCTCAAGCAGTTATGGACTATGCGACAGAAGCACACACAGCAAGAGAGAATAATACTCAAGTACCTAAAGTGACAGACTATATTGCAAAATGCTTTATAAGAATTGCTGAAGGATTATCCCATAGACCAAACTTTGTAAGATATACTTATCGTGAAGAAATGGTTATGGATGCAGTAGAAAACTGTTTAAGAGCTATTGGCAATTATAATATTGAAACAGCAACAAGAACAGGTAAACCAAATGCATTCTCATACTTTACTCAAATATGTTATTTTGCTTTTATACGTAGAATAACTAAAGAAAAGAAACAACAAGACATTAAATTTAAGTTTATCGAAAAGATGGGTATAGAAGATTTTGTTGCTATGGGTATGGATAATGAAGGTGCTGAACAAACAATGGCTTATGTAGATACATTAAGACAAAGAATTGGTACTGTTCGTACAAAAGATGAAGCTATTAAGAAATTTGCAAAAGAAGAGAAAAGGCGAGAGAAAGAAAAGCTTGAGCTGTTTATGTCATGAAAAAAATGAGTCAAAAGCAAAAGAATCGTAATAATGTTATATCAGAAAAAAGAATGGCAAAGGCTAAAAAGAGAAAGCCACATCTTAAAAGAATAGCAGAATCTATGAGAAAAATTAACTTATCGTATAGAAGAATAGAAAGAGCTAATAGGAAAGCAATTAAGTTATCTAAACAAGCTCAAGTAGCAAAAGCTCAAGGACCAGCACTATGAAAGTAGCTATATTGAATGACACTCATTGCGGTGTCAGAAATAGTAGTGATATATTTCTTAAATACCAAGAAAGATTTTATGAAGAGATATTCTTTCCATATTTAAAAGAACATAACATTACACAAATACTACATTTAGGAGATTATTATGAACATCGTAAATTTGTTAACTTCAAAGCTCTTAACCAGAATAGAAAACATTTTCTCGAACCCTTACGGGATGCAGGGATTTCTATGGATATTATTCCTGGTAATCACGATGTTTATTTTAAGAACACAAACGAACTTTGTAGTTTAAAAGAATTACTAGGCTACTTCACGTCTAATGTTAATATCGTTATGAAGCCAACTGTATTAGATTATGATGGACTTGGAGTAGCAGTAATACCTTGGATTAATAATTCAAATTATGAAGAATATACTAAGTGGGCTATGCAATGCAAAGCTCCTATACTTGGTGCTCATTTGGAATTGAAAGGATTTGACATGATGGCAGGGATGCCTAATCCACATGGTATGAGTGCTGATGTTTTTTCTAGATTTGAAATGGTTCTATCAGGACATTTCCATACAAAATCAAGTCAAGGCAATGTGACCTATCTTGGTTCTCAAATGGAGTTTACTTGGGCCGATGTAGATGACCCTAAGTATTTTCATGTACTTGATACTGAAACAAGAGAGATAGAAGCTGTAAGAAATCCAATAACAATATTTAAGAAAGTCATATATGATGATAGTAAAGTTGATTATGACAAAGTTGATATCAGTCAGTTTGAAAAACATTTTATCAAGCTGATTGTTATAAATAAAAATGACTTGTATATGTTTGATAAGTTTATTGATAGATTACAGAATATAGAAACATATGAGCTCAAAATAGCTGAAAGCTTTGAAGAGTATTTGGGAGAAAGCGTAAAAGACGAGAAAATATCCCTGGAAGATACTAACGAACTTCTAGACTCTTATGTTGATGCTGTAGATACTGACTTAGATAAAGAACATATAAAGGTTGAATTAAGAAAACTATATACTGAAGCACAAAACTTAGAGGTAGTATGATACATTTTAAATCATGTGAGTGGGAGAACTTTCTTTCCACTGGTAGTGACCCTATAAAAATACAACTAGATAGAACTCCAACAACATTAATCGTAGGCCAAAATGGCGCAGGTAAATCTACTTTACTTGATGCTCTTTCATTTGGCTTATTTGGTAAACCACATCGTGATATCAAAAAAGACCAAATGATTAATAGCATTAATAAAAAGAGAACACTAGTGACTATTGAAATGACTATTGGAAGCCACGATTTTAAAATTGTAAGAGGTATAAAGCCAGGTAAGTTTGAGATATATCAAAATGGTAATCTTATTAATCAGGCTTCTAATGCAAGAGATTATCAAAAGTTCTTAGAACAAAATATCTTAAAACTTAATCATAAGTCTTTTCACCAGGTAGTTGTACTTGGTTCATCTTCATTTATACCATTCATGCAATTACCAGTTTGGTCAAGAAGAAATATCATTGAAGACTTATTAGATATTAATATATTTAGTAAGATGAATATGCTATTGAAAGAGCGTAATACAAAAATAAGAGATGAGTTAACAGATGTCAATCATCAAATTGATATTACAAAAACTAAGATAGACTCGCAAAGTAAATATATTAAAAGTTTACAAGAGCTTAATGATGACCAAATACAAACAAAAAGAGAATCGATTGATGTACATAAAGAAGAAATTAATAAGTTGTTTGAACAGAGTAAAGAACTTGGTAAAAATCTAACTGCATCGATATCAGCTGAAGAAAAACATAGTGGTGAATTAGTTAAGAAAATGTCTCAATTAGATTCATATGATATGAACTTTCAAAATAAGATAAGAGACTTAGTTGAGGAATCTAGATTCTATGAAGATAATGATACCTGTCCTACATGCGACCAGGATATAGAAGAAGAATTAAAAGAAACTAAAATTAAAAGTATCAAAGCAAAAGCAAAAGAGATACAAACAGCAAAGACTGATTTAGCTAAAAATATATCTGAAATAAAAGCTGAGCAACAAGATGTAGCAAATAGTCTTAACTCACTTCGTCAAAAACAAGGAAAGATAAATAGTAATAATGATGCTATTGCTCTTTTACAAAAAGAAGTAGATAAAATACAGAAAGAAATTAATAGTCTACAAGGACAAACTGGCGACGTATCAAAGGCAAAAAGAGAACTTACATCGTTAAGAAAGAATAAAGATAAGTCAACAGAATTAAAGTTAGGATACGTAGAAGAAAGAACTTATAATGAAGTTATAGG
>VTLG01005406.1_pt1 | contig 16618 bp, 5 predicted proteins | sample 4694571 | NCBI WGS metagenome assembly VTLG01 (sample SAMN12604809, study PRJNA352737) | marine metagenome | biome: ENVO:00000447; feature: ENVO:00000209|ENVO:00000569|ENVO:01000036; material: ENVO:00002151; isolation source: viral sequences binned using virsorter ...
CCCTCGATCAAACCAACCCGGACGTTGCGATTGCTTATGATACTTTAATTCAAGTATCCCGAGAAGTACAGGCTGAAGGCTGGACCTTTAATACTGAGATTGGTTATGACAAAGAGGTTACAAACGGAGATAAACAATTTGTCATACCAAATAATATGCTACAAGTAGACTTAAATAATGATGACAACACTTACAGTACTAAGAATGTCGTCAGACGTGAAGGAAAATTATACGATAAATACAACCACACATATGAAATTACAAGTGAAGCATCTGAAGAACTTAAATTAGATATTGTATGGCTCTTTGATTGGGTTGATCTACCTATACCTATTCAAGACTACATTATATCAAGAGCAGCATCGATTGTATCTAGTAGAATTGTAGGTGACAGTCAACAGTATCAAATACTTTCACTTAAAGAACAACAGACAAGAGCAGCAGCAATGGAGTATGAATGTAATCAAGGTGATTACACATTCTTTGGACACCCTGCGAAAAATAATTACTATAAGAGTTATCAACCTTATCACGCACTTTCACGCTAATGGCAGCAGTCACTCAAACCATCAATAGTTACCTTGGTGGAGTATCAAGGCAAACAGATAAAAAGAAACTTCCTGGTCAGGTACGAGAGTGTCTCAATGCCTACCCAGATCCTACATTTGGATTACGAAAGAGACCAGGATTTAAATATATTAAAACTTTACATGAATCATCTGATACGTCTTCACCAGACTTTGCTAATGCTAAGTGGTTCTTTATTAAACGAGATGATGATGAACAATACATAGGGTGTATATTAGATTCAGATGTTGAATCTACTAACCCTATTAAGATATGGAACAAAACAGGTACAGCCTGTACTGTAACATATGATGCTACTACTAAAGATTATCTAAATACCACAAGGGATAACTATGATATCTTAACAGTACAAGACACCACTATTATTACAAATAAAACAACAGAAGTTCTAGCATCAACAACACCTTCATATGTATTAAACTCTACAGGTAGGGTAATTATAAAGCTGGTGGATTACTCATCAGTTTATAATATAAAAATAAAAACTGGTGGTACTACTTATGATATTGCAGATGTAGATGGTGTAGCAGGAGGTGCTTCACTACACCCATTTGTGACACGTAACGATGACTCCTATACTTCAGGTGCAGCAACATTTGAGAAATTAAATGTTACTGAGATACTAACTGAACTTAAAACTAGATTAGATGCTTTAAGTATACCAGGTCATTCTTTAACTACAACACAATTAGACGCATCAATAGAATTAGAACTGAAGACTAATATCGGTACAGGTTATTCAGTTGCAACAGAGCTAGCTACAACTGGTGGAAGTGGCTCAGAATTAAAAGTGAATGTTGGTAGTGTTGATAGCGGCAAGGTTACAGCTGTAGCAATACACACTGCTGGTACAGGATATGCAGTTGGTGATGTAGTTATAATTGACCCTGCTGGTGGTGCAAACTGTGGTGTTAAAATCACAGCTGTAACAGACGGCGTACCGACTGCAATAGAAGTTGATGCTCATATAGCATTTGAACTTGAAGCTATAGACGAAAGGGGTGGTGCTAATATGCTAGCATATACCCAACAAGTTCCTGTCGTTGCTGACTTACCAGCTCAAAGCATACACGATAAGGTAATTAAAGTCATCAACTCATCTGGAGTTGCTGATGCATATTGGACTAAATTTGTAGCTGATAATGAACATGATGGTACTGGATACTGGCAAGAGACGAGAGATCCTACTGTGCCTACAGGGATGAATCCCACTACCTTACCACATGAATTAAAGAATACAAATACTGATGAATTTAGACTTCAACAAGGTGTATGGACAGGGAGGAATGTTGGAGACCTTGTAACTAATTCAGACCCTAGTTTTGTAGGTTCAACAATACAACAAACATTCTTCCACAATAATAGGTTTGGAGTTCTAACTGAAGATAATGTATCTATGAGTCAGACTTCTGACTTCTTTAACTTCTACTACACTTCAGCCCTAACTGCAACAGACTCTGATCCTATTGATATCAACACCTCTAGTATCAGACCTGCTACATTACATGCTGTTATTCCAACAGCTCAAGGTTTGATTCTATTCAGTAAACATGAACAATTTATCCTGTTTGCTGATGCTAAGATCTTAACACCATCATCAACTATCATACGTGGTATATCTAACTATGAGATGGATGCTAAAATCTTACCTGTTGACGTTGGTACTAATGTCACATTTGTCAGTAAAACACCTAGTTATACACGTGTATTTAACATGATAACTAGAGGTTCAGATGAGAACCCTATGGTTGAAGATATAGGTAAAGTTGTTTCAGAATGGATACCTGATACAGTTACTAGTTTAATCTCTAGTCCTCAGAATTCACTCATTGCTATGTATGGTACATTAGATGATACACTATATCTCTATAAAACCTATATAGTAGGTGATAGAAGGTTGATGCAGGCTTGGGTTAAATGGGATCTACCAGGTAACATACAGCATGTTTCTATTGATTCTGACACTATGTGGTCAGTAGTTGAAGATAGTGGAGTTTATCATTTAATCAGTGCTAGTCTAACACAGACACCTGAAGAGACCATCATGACTACGGCTGATGGTCAACAGATCAACCCACATATGGATATGTATACCGCAGCTAATAATGGTGAGGTGAATGATATAACCACGTTTACTCATAATGCAGCAACTGAAACAGCTAGGACACCAAATACATATACCCCTGATGCACATGCTAAAGGTGCTTCATTCAAAGTAGTAGTTGCAGATGCTGGTAGTGGTGTAGGTGGGGCTGTAACAGTAACTAAACTTACCAGTGGTAGTGGATACGTAGTGAGCCCTGTTGCTGATACTATTACACTAGCTTCTGATGACATTGGTGGAGGTAATAATATTACAGTCACAGTCACAGCAGTTAACGAAGAGAAGAAGGTTGTCTATGATGTAGCTGAAGACTTCTCTAAATGCTATATACCATATGCAGACTTAACTAACTTCAACCCAGTAATCCTTATTGCAGGTAATGAGGAAGCAGATTTGGCTGGTGTAACTGAGTTTGGTTTCACAGTGAATCCTACAAGAGCTACAGATAGTGACGGTACATATTTTAAAGTAACAGGTAAGAATCTAGAATCACAGGCTGCTAACGTATACGTAGGTTATCAGTACAACTATGATGTAGAGCTACCTAAGACATACTTCAAACTAAATGCTGAAGGAAATATAGTAGACTATACTGCATCTCTGATTGTCTCAAGGATGAAGTTTGCTGTAGGACTTTCTAGTGTTGTAGGTTTTAAATTGAATAGTAAAGGTAGAAATACACCTAGTGAGACATACACTGGTGTAGGTACTGTCATATCTAGTACGCTTGTTGCTGACGGTACAGGAGCTGGTCCTGAAGGTGATCATACAGTTAAGAATGTAGCTACTACTACTAAGAAAGCTAATGGTGCGGATGGAGATGGTACAGGTATGACTGTAAATGTAACTATGTCAGCCGGTAAAGCTACTGCTGTAACAGTTCACACAGAAGGTAAGGGCTACGCCGCTACTGATACAATTACTATTGCTAAAGGAGATATAGGTGATACAACTCATGATGTAACAGCAACTATCACTACAGTAGGGCAGACAGACTTCCCATTCAACTTAAACTATGAAGATGTAAACGATTTAAAAGTAAAAGTAAATGGAGTGGCAAACACAGGATTCAGTGTTATTGAAGATACCGATACAGACAGTGAAAGAGTTGGAAAGAAACTCCTTAAGTTTACAACACCACCTGGTGAAGGAGATACAATTCTACTATACACCGGCAATTGGTATACTGTACAACCTGTGCAGGATGCTAACCAGTACTTAGCAGATGACGTACCTCTAACAGAGGAGACAGTATTTACATTACCTATACATCAGAAGTCAGAGAACTTTAATGTTAGAGTATTTAGTAATTCACCATTCCCAGTATCATTATCTTCAATGATGTGGGAAGGACAATATTCACCAAGATATTATAGGAGAACCTAAGTCTTATGGGACATAAGGAAACAAGAGGGTATTATGATGATACCAGACAATTTAATTATTGGACTTCAGTTAAGACACATGAAGAGAATCAAGAAGAGCTGAAGATTAAGGTTGATAATTATAATATAGAGAAAGACTATCAAGATGCACAGAATGTAAAAACTTATGAACAGACTGTAGCTCAGCAGGATTGGAAGTATGCACAAGAGGTTCGTCAATTTGAGCGTTCTAATGAGATCGCTGATGAACAGATAAGTTTCAATAGAAAGTCTGCTAGTTTTGCTAAAGAAAGCCTTGATAATGCAACCTATGAACGGTATCTAAAACTTCAATTTGAAAGTGCTGGTGCTTTACTGAAACATAGAGTAGCACAGCAGAAGACGAGGCAACAAGAACGTGAACTTCTACAGGGACACCACCTTACAACAGCTAAAGCTGCTATAACTGCACAAGAGAATTTAGTAAAGACATTGAAAAAGACTGGTACTGCTACTGTTAAAGGTGGTAGAGGCCGATCACTACAGAAAGAAGTAGGTCAATGGTGGGGTGCATCTGGACGTGAACAAGCTGCAATGTTATCTATGATGAATTCAGCTAACGAACAAGTTTCTACAAAACTATATGGCCTTGCCTATACAGCTGGTGTACACCTACAGAAACGTGACTTAACTGTTAAAGCTGAGAAAGAAACTAAAAATAGCATTCAAAGGGCGCACAAACTTGCTACTAAAGAAATACTAATGAAATGGGAAGGTGCAGATATGCAGGCTAACCATAAACGTTTACTAGAACCTATGAAAGGCCCAGCACCAATAAAACCCACGGCTTTGCCAAGACTTGAAATGGGTGATTCAGCATGGAAAGATACATTCAGTACTCATGGTGGGGTGCTTAGTGAAGCAGATGTTAAATCATTAGGAGTGTTCCAACCATCTGAACCTGGATTAGATAAAGACTTCAGAACAAGGCATAAGATAAAAAGTTCAGACTTTAAAGAAGCACCAAGTAGTCTATGGACTATGGGACCACAATATGACTACGAGAAAGAAGGTGGTGGAGCTGTTGGTTTCGGAGGTACAGGAGCACGAGCAGGTAGTATATCAGTAGGTTCAGTTACATCTGCTGTAGGTGCTGGAATGATGGCAGCTGGTAGTATTGCTACAGCAACAGCCACAACAGCAGCAACAGCAGGTATTGGATTTGGAATTGGATCAATCAGTGCAGCAGCACTAGGGCCCATTGGTATGGGTATTGCAGCTATTGGATTTATTGGGTCTATATTTGATTGGTGGTGATTAGAGACTGTCACGACAGTCACTAATATATTTAACTTAATACTTCTACGGAAGAACAAACAACAATGACAGGTTTTACAAGTTATGCACAGGCGAGGGGATTTGATCCAGTTCAGATCCCCTCTGAAACAATACTAAGAAATCTCCTACGTCAACAGAAAGGCGTAGAAGAAGGTATGAAAATGAACCAGCAGTTGCAAAAGCAATTTGCTACTTCATGGTTCAACGCATTACAAAGCGGTAATAAGGTAACTGTAGATTCTCTTAGAACTAGAAACAAATTAGCTCAAGAAGATAGGGCTAGATTGATAGAGAATCATTTCAATGAGATGCATGTTGCTATGGAGGAGGAAAAACATTCTCGTCCAACATCCAAAGCTTCAGTTGCCGATGCATTAGGTGAGATAGCTAAATTTGTACCACAAATAGCTCAATCCATTGGTGCAATTAGACAAGAACAAGCACAAGGAGAATATAAAGAAGGTCTATTTTTAATAGATCAATTAGGCGCTACTCCTGAACAGTATCAGCAATTACGAAATTTAGAAGAAGATCTATTCTTAACTAATCAGGCCTACGTTGCTGCTGCTCAAGAGATACTACCTCATGCAACAGAAAAGGATATAGTTCAAATAAGAAATTCTAGTGGTTGGGTTCATTATGGTATGCAGCAATCTGCATTAAATAATAGTATACCTATATACCATCAACACCTGAATGAAGTAGGTGATACTGAATATCCAATCAGTGATACAGAAGATATGTCACTGAACCAGGCTCAACTGTCTGGAAACACAAGTGCAGCGAATGTTATTCTCAGCCAAATTCAAAGAGATTTTGCAGCTGGACAGTTTGCTGAATTAGGTATAGAAACTCCTGAACAAGCTTTTGCAGCTGATTACTTTGAGAAATTAAGGAAGGTAACTGATGCTAGGTATCAAGAAGCTTGGAAGCAGTCAGAGAAACAGGCTCAAGCCGAGAATAAAACAGCACGACAGATTGAAAGTATCAATGCATTAAAGAAAGGTGGCTTAAAAGCTTGGAATAGTGATGTCCTTGAGATGTACCGAGATGATACTAATAAAAATTGGCGTAAAATTGCTATAAGTGAGAACTTCCCACACCTACTATCTTATCTAAACATGCAAGAGGTTCCCATATCGGAAGCTGAAGCTATGCTAACTGCAACTAGAGAAGATGGTAAGACACCTTTCTTAGGTTTGTTACGACGAGAACAGATCCGAGAAGTCATTGCAAAGAAGATCGGTATCCAAGACCAAGTAAGGGAAAGTATGGTCTCTGATAGAAAGGTGCAAATAGAAGCTGAAAAACTTAAGATTAATACAGCTTACAGTGAACAAGGTTTAAATAATGCAGCTCTAGAACAGTTATGGCAGCAATACAAAACTATACCTGAAATAAGAGAACACATACAATCTCTTATGGTACCTGCAGTATCACCAACTCAAGAGAAAATAGAAACAGCTAGACTAAACCTTTTATCAGAAAGGGGTGAATTAACTACTCAAGCTGTTCTTCAATCTAAAACTTCTCAGGCTACAAGGTTGAAGTTCTTAGGAATGAAAGGTATTGATAGACCATATCCTGAACAATCTAATAATTTAAAAAGTGATATACAGTCGTTAATATTACAGAAGATGTCCATAGCATCTTACGAACAAATGGGTTCAAAAGAACCTAGTGTACGTATGGCTACAGATGACATCACTGCTAAAGCTGTAAGACGCTTTGTCTCCCTGATGGGGGAAGGTACAATGTCTGCTGATGAGGCATATAATGATGCATTGGGTTATGGTAAAGGTTTCGTTGAAGCTTTAGAAGCTAAACCATTTAAACTAGATGACCCTAATAGTGGTTACATTGAAGGCTATACAGTCGATGCAAATGAGAAACCTGTAAGCACTGTGTCACGTAAACATAGAAGGAAGTTGATGCAGGATGATCCAGAGTTCTATAAAAACACACCATTAGATGTTAAACAAGACTATGAATATTTACGTCAAAAGCTTCTGTCTAGCGGTAATTATGACACCATTGTTAATGATAAATTTTCTTGGGTCCGTGATGTAGTGGGACTATATAACGGACGCCTAACAAAAGAAGAAATACTAGCAGAGAATGCAAAGACATTAGGTGTGAACCTAGTCTTTCCAGAGTCTATTGTAGGTGAACCTTCTAATATATCCCCAGGTGCTTTACAACAATGGAGAGTAGAAGCTAAAACTTTAAACTCAAACTTAGGTAATCTTAATCAAAGAATACTTCAACAGAATGAACAACGAGGCTGGAGGTCTGCTGATACCATGTCACGTTATACACCACAATCTAGGTTATTAGCTAGAGCTTTGAGGAAACAGGAATCAGGTAATCCAAGTGCTGTAAATGTACATTCAGGAGCATCTGGTATGTATCAGATCATGCCAGCCAATATACCAGGTTGGTCCAAAGAAGCCTTAGGTAGGGAAGTTTCATATAATGAGTATATGGGTAACCCTGTTATACAAGAACAGATAGCTATGTTCCACATTAACAAAGCACTGCAACATCAAATTGCTGCAGGGTATAAAGGAGATCTAGCTATTAGACGTGCGGCTTCTATATGGTATAGTGGAAATGCTGGATTATATGATGATACTAGAGATCAAAGTAGAGATGGTACAAGGTACCCAACAATTCAAGAATACACATTAAGTATACTTGGCAAGTATAAAGCACTAGCAGGAGGCCAGTAGTGACACGTTCGTTTTATGTAGATCCTGATGAAGAACTACAACTATTGGCAGAAGAGCAGGAAGCTCAAGCAAGGATACCTATTGAAGGAATACCTGAACAAGCACTAGACCCGGCAACAGAGGATAAAGCAGGTCCAGCTTTTGTAGAACAACAAGAAGAACAGATTGATAGAGCAAGTCTACCTATTTGGCACCCTGATTTTGATTCTGGTATTGCTGGTTATGAAAGTCCATTTACTGGATTTAAGAACTTCAGTGAAACCAACAATGCAGTAGTTACTGGTACAGTAGATACAGCAGTAGGTTTTGCTAACTTAGTTACACAAGGTAACCTTGGAACTGGAGATCTACAAGATCAATGGCATAAAGCAGTACCAGAAAGTGATAATCCACTTGTTAATCTAACACGTAAATTATCAGGTATTGTAGTACCTAATCTATTGATACCAGGTGCTGCGATACCACGACTAGCTGCATTACCTATAGCAGCTAAAATACCAGGAGCTACTAAATTCTTAGGAGAAGTTGCTCTTAGATTAGGGGTAGACACTACAGTTGTTGCATCTTCTACATCCGCTACTGATGATAATATAGCTAAAGCCTTTGGTGATACCTTTGGTTGGTATGCACCTTGGGCTACAAAAGATGGTGATAGTCCTGACGTAAGACGTTGGAAACAACTTGGTGATGGTTTTGGCTTTGCCTTAGGGTTAGAAGCTATAGGAGGTATATTTAGATATAGATCTGCTATCGCTAACGCTATTGCAGGTGATGATTACCTCCAAGCATCTAGATTAACACTTCAACCAAAAGTAGCTACACGTTGGGATACAGGAGCTGTTGTAATACCACAGACAGATGAAGCAGCTGAAGCACTAGCTAAGGCTACTGACGATCTAGCAGAGCAAACCAAGTCATTTGATCTACAAGACATTGATGATCAGATTGATGCACTCGGTCCATTAGATGAACTAGGTGAAGAAGCTGAACAAGAATTAGCACGACTAACTATAGAACGTAGTCGTATACAAGTAGATGAAGGTGATTGGGATCCTGTCACTGCAATGGCTCAAAAGGCTAGACATGCACGTGATAATGCATTACAGAAAGAAGCTGTGGAAATCATGGCTGATGATCCTGATGGAGCTTTAGGGCATAATCCAATCGTTAATGACCCAGCACAAGCACAACAACGCGGTATTACAGCTGCTGAAGGTGATCCTGTTGGAGCAATATTAGATCATGATAGAATCCTAAATCAAATCAATGTAGATAATGGACGTGCTAGAGCTGCACTACCTACTGATGGTATGCGTGACTTACTCAAGGCACGGAATGCTACAGCACGTGGTAACTTCTTAGAGGAGTTTGGGGCTAGAATACCTAGACAAGTAGATGCTATTTACGAAGGTAAATGGACACGTTCTGCTGCAGAGTTAAATGCTAGTGTAGATAGTCTTGTACAAAAAGTCTATGACATGGAGCCAGCTGAATTTGCTGACATTCTGAACGTCATGAAGACTAATATTCAAGAGAGTTATAACTCAGGTTTCTTGAGTGATGAAGCTTTTGTTGAGGCATCTCAAGCATTCAGACGTGTATTTGATGACATGTATGATCCTCAGAAAATGAGGGCATCAGCATTAGGTACGCAACAAGCAGCTGATTCTATTGAAACATCTGCACATGCTGCAACTCTATTAGAGGATGCAGGTCTAGATACAACTAGACAGATGGATAATGCTCTAAGTAACATGGAGCTGCTGAATCAGGAGATACGTGCTAATAGATTTCTTTGGGGTTATCAAGGTCAGATGATGCAGTTTGCAAAGTCTAAGAACCCTCTAGTTGCTAAAAAGATGCAACGGATGGTTGAAGAGTTTGATGCTAACTTGATTGAAGCTAAAGCCAGAGGTGCAGAAGTTATACAGACTTTAAAAGATATAAACAAACATAATCCTGAGTACCTGAAAGCCTTCAAAGAAGCTTATGATCTCAGTGGTGGTGATGTAGATCAATTATATAAACTCCATAGATGGGCTGAAAGTAATATAGGTCTAATTAAGAAAGGATTCATTGACCTTAATCCTGAAGTACCTAGTCTAGTGATGCAAGGTATTCACGGTGTTCAATTCAATGGTCTTCTAAATGGACTTGCACCAGCTAGAGCATTGATAGGTAACTCATTAATGCTTATAGGTAAACCTGTATCTATACTTGCAGGTGCATCAGTAAGGGGAAGGTTTGGTGACATCAAACGAGGACTACATACCTATGGTGGTGTAGTGGAGAACTTCCAAAATGCTCTTAAATACGCAGCTAAAGAATGGGATTATGTAAGAAAGAATCCTGAAATGGCTATGATGCGTGGTAGGGCAGACATTAGTTTTGCTCAAAGTCATCAGTTTGAAGTCATGGAATCTATGGCTGAAGGCTGGAGAAAGAACAACCAGCACGGTAAGTTATTCATGCTTAACTGGGCACGTCTAATGAGTACTTACAACAACAACCAATTCTTTAGATGGGGTGTTAATTCACTACATACTATCGATGGTTTCACTAACTCAATGCTAGCAAGTGCAACTGCACGAGCTAATGCTTATGATGATTTATTATCAGAAACAGGTGGTGTATGGGATGAAGCTAAGTTCCTACAGAAGTCAGATGATCTATATAGAGGGTCATTCGATGAAACTGGACTGCTAACAGATGAAGCAGCTAAGCATGCAGCTAGTGAAATAGCTCTTAACTTAGACAATAGAATTGCTAGATCTATTGAGACTATAGTAGATCATGTACCAGCACTGAAACCATTATTCAGGTTCCCTAGAACTGGTGTTAATGCTACAGAACTTGCTTGGAGTTTCAACCCAGTAAGTGGTCTTGATATGGCTATTGGTAAAGCACGTCAAGTATTTAAAGCTACATCAAAAGCTGAGAAGATTGAAGCATTACAGGCACATGGTATTAATGAATTCAGTGATATATCATTTGAAACATTAAAGAATGAATATCGTGGTAGACAAACCATGGGACAACTTGTTGCACTTTCTGCAGGCATGTACGCTGCAGGAGGTAATATAACAGGTAATGGACCTTCTGATGCTCAAGAACGTAGAGATATGGAAGCTCTCGGAGTGAAGTTCAATTCAATTAGGAACCCATTTACTGGTGAATGGCATAGTCATCAAGGTTTGGAACCTTATAGTCAGATATTAAACCTAGTAGGTGATATTCACTATCAATCTACACGTGTTGATTCTTCAGTAGCTGAAGATTGGTGGTTAAAACTAGGCTGGTCACTGTCTGCTAATGTGTCTAACTCTACATTCCTTAGTGGATTACAACCTCTTGTAAGTCTATTAGGGCGTGATGAAACAGCTTGGAAACGTTTTGTTTCAGATGGACACATCAACCCTACAGTCCCATTCGCTTGGGCAGGTCTACGTAGTATTCTAAGTAAAGCTATTACTCCACAACTTAAGGATGTTGATAATGAAATTCAATCATTCTTAATGAATAGGAATAAGTTCCTGTTCCCAGGTAATAATAACTTGAAAGATCAAATCGATGTCTACACTGGAGACCGTATTAACTATACTGATCCTATGACATCTGCTATTAATTCTGTATTACCTATCTTTAAATCAAATGGTGGTATGGAACCATGGAGGCAGTGGCTGATTGGTACTGGTTGGGATGGTTTACATACCATGCGTATGAACCCTAATATACCAGGTAAGAAGTTAGATGCTGATGAGCGGTGGTTTGTTAATACATGGATCGCACAGAATGCTGGACTTCAAGAACAAATCCAAGCTTTAATGAAGATTGATCAAAATCCACAGGATAAGAGATCATTGTCATATTATAGGCAGCATCTTCAGCAACACGGACAAGAGAAGTTCCCTATTGGTAAGACTTTCATACACGACAAACTAACTGAAATGCATAACACAGCATTCAGATTAGCGTTTAAAGAGTTAGAATTACAAAGGAAGGAAGCTAGACCAATGGGTCTGCTAGAGAAGCATAAGAGAGATCAGATGGAACATGGGGAATATGATAAAGCACTTACAACTCAAGAACAAATAGATGAACTAATTAGGTTACAACAACCATTAAACTAATAGCATTATGGCTACAACTGAAAATTTACATCGGGGGAATAGTAAAACTAAATTCTCCTTTATATTTCCATATTTAAACCAATCAGACGTTGAAGTATATGTATACTCCGGCGGCTCATGGGGAACTAAAAAAACACTAAAAACTGAAGAAGATGATAACGACTACTTCTTCGCCAATGCTACTACTATTGAATTCAATGCAGCTCAAGCTGATCCATCTGCCGAAGATGAAGCACTACTAGGTGATAAAAAGAATATTAAGATTAAACGTAATACATCAGGTGACTCGTTGGCTGCAACCTTCTATCCAGGTTCAGCTATTCGAGCTGGTGACTTGAATGATAACTATACACAGAACTTATACGTAACACAGGAAGCATCTAATCTAGTTACAGATGCAAACACTGATGCAGCGGCAGCACTTACAAAAGCTACTGCTGCAGAAACAGATGCAGATGCTTCTATATTAGCAACCGATGCCTTCGTTGCTAAAAATACAGCAGCTGCAGGTGAAACTCCTGTTTGGGTTGTACGAGGTAACGGCGATGGTACTTCTGGAACTGATTCAACTGACGCATCTGATCCTCAAAAGGGAGTCGGTAAAGCTATTACTGACTCAGCTTCAGCACTAGCTAAAGCTCTTGAGGCAATTGCTGATGCAGATAACGCAGTAATAACTGCTGATGCAGCTGCAGATTCTGTGTCAACAGTGTTACCTTATGCTATTAAAGGTACTGCACAAAAGGTTCAAGATTTATTTGGTACTACTGATTCACCAACAGTAGATGATATTTATGAGATAACTTCAACAGCTGACTTACCAGTTAAGATACTTTCAGCTGCTTGGGCAAGTGGAACAACTTATAAAGTAAATGATCAGAGAACTAATGATAGTGGTAAACTATATTTATGTACAGGAGCAGGTACATCTGCAGGATCAGGTGGACCTACTGGTACAGGAAGTTCTATTACAGACAATACTGTAACTTGGAAATATATTGCAGCAGCTAACGGTATTTGGACTATCTCTGGTGTACCAGACCCACTACCTACCTTTAGTGCAGGCATTACTGTTAAACTAAAATATACTAGTGGTGATGGTACAGCTAGTGCTTGGACTTGGCAAAGTTATCATGCTAACAACCCTGAAACAAGGTATGCAGCTACTGCAAGTCCTGCATTTACAGGAACACCTACTGCACCAACAGCTGGTACTAGTACTGAAACAACACAGATAGCTACCACAGCCTTTGTCGTAGCAGAGATTGCCGATGAAGTAGGTACTACTGTACAAGCTTATGATGCAGATCTAACTGCATTATCTAGCTGTCAGACTGGTGCAGCTGCAGCTTTAGCACTGCTAACTTCAGCAGAAGTAGAAGTACTAGATGGAGCAACAGCATTCGCTAAGACTATCTTAGATGATGCGGATGCAGGTGCAGTAAGGACAACAATTGGAGCTGGTACAGGTAATGGTGATGCTACAAAAGCTGGTACAAATGCTTGGACTGGTGTAAATAGTAATGCACCTGAAGACCTAACTCCTGGGACTTCTATTACTATTGACTTTAGTACTAGTAATAATTTTAAATTAACTACTGGACATGGAACTATTCAATTTGAGAACCCTTCAACAGAAATAGAAGGTCAAAGTGGTTCTATATTCATTACACAGGGATCCACAACATGTGCTGCCCCTTCATGGGGAGACCAGTTCATCTTTGCAGCCGGAGCAGCGCCTTCATTAACAGCTACTGAACATGCAATTGCACGTATTGATTACATAGTACAAGAAGCTGGTAAGATTCACTGTGTAGCAACAGATAACCTAATAGCGATCCCAAGCTAATGGCAATACTAAATAATACAGGCATCCGTGCGGGTGCCTCAGGTGCAGGTGATACTGGTTATCAAATTGCAAAGAGTCTTAGGTTTAACAAAGATGATTCTGCAAAACTAAGTAGAACTTTTTCATCAGCTGGTGACCAAGAGAAATTCACCTTAAGCTTTTGGTTTAAGAATTGTGATGCTGGTTTGACAAACAGTAAGATGCTTTTCTGCCTTGATAATGGCGGTAATTCTCAACTAGAATTGTATGAAGGTCGGCTGGCTACACAATTCTACGACGATGTCACAGGAAGTACTTGGTACGTATCTGCTAATACAAGTACTACTCATCTATTCCGAGACCCATCCGCTTGGTATCATATTGTACTTTCAATTGATACAACAGCTGGTTCAGGTAATGCTGATAGACAAAAGATATACATCAATGGTGAGCAACTAACTCTTACATTCACTACCGCTTGGGCTGGTGTGATGACTGGTAATGTTAAGGGTTGGAACACAGCTGATGAGCACTTCATAGGTATGAGAGGATCATCCTATGGTGGTAACTGGATGGTTGCTGAATATAATTTCATTGATGGTCAAGCCTTAGATGCAAGTTCATTCGGTGAATTTCATGCAGACACTGGTGAATGGGTAGCTAAGGAATTTAGTGGAACATATGCAACAGCAGAAGTGGATGGGTCATCATCACCACATGTACTAGTTGCTGCAACACCAAATGCAGATGCTACGATTGCATTTCTAAACAGCAATCCTAGTGGATCATCATATCCAGTTATACAAAGCAGCCAAGTAGCTAATAACACAGTAAAAGTTAAATTTGATTCTGCACAGAGTGGTGTAACAAGTATTAAATTTAGAGGTGGTGGATATGCTTCTAGTTCTACTTATACACTTAAAGTAAATGACACACAGATTGGAGGTACTCACAGCACAGCCAGTCTTTGGGCTGAAGTGGAGCATACTATAAGTTCAACAGCTATTACTTCAATAGAAATAACAGGGAATGATGGATTTGCACTTGGTCAATTAAAGTTTAACAGCAGTCTAGTATCTGGCACAGCTTCTTTTGGAACCTTAGCTATTGGTTCCAACAGCTTCTACCTTAAATTCGATGATATATATGACGACAGTGGTACATTAAAGGTACCAGATAATAGTACTAATAGTAATGAATGGACTGCTACTAATTTAACAGTATCTGATGGAAGTAATCCAGAAAATATAGACGTTTTAACCGACACACCAACATCCTTCGATGATGGAGGTAATGGTACAGGCAACTATGCTACATGGAATCCACTAAGATCATTAAGTACTTTCAAGCAAGGTAATCTATCTATAACTAGTCATAGTAGTGGTACTTATCATACTACCCCTACGACACTAGGTATGACATCTGGTAAATGGTATTGTGAAATGGAACCAAGTGCCACTGGTGGTACTAATAATGCTTACGGTATTATGAATGACACTACAAACACAAATACTTATCTAGGGGCCACAACAGGTACTGATTCAAGTATGGGTTTGTGGGATAACGGAGGTACGTATAGAAACGGTGCTTATACTAATGCCTCTTATTGCTCAGCATTTCAAACAGGTGGTGAGGTTATAGGTCTAGCGTTTGATGTAGATAATGGTACCCTAAAGTTCTATATAAATGGTGTTGATAAGGGTAATGCTTGGACAGATATACCAGCTGGGACTTGGCATTTTTGTGTTACTACATATCAAACTACTACCACCCATATTTCTTTAAACTGTGGACAACAAGGCTTCGCATACACACCACCAACTGGTTATAAAGCACTAAATACTTATAACCTACCGGATCCAGCGATTGCTAATCCAAAAAAACATTTTGATGTGATAACGTATACTGGAGACTCTAGCGATACAGCAGGTAATCAACAGGATATAACTGGTTTAGCATTTGAACCGGGTATGATATGGTTAAAGAAACGAACTGCTAGTACATATCATTGGATATTTGATCAAGTAAGAGGTGCTAAGTATATTAGTCCATCCTCAGAAGGTATTGAATACGCTGATGATGGTATACATGCTTGGAATAGTGATGGAGTAACTCTTGAGTATACTACTGGTACTGAACTTATTACCGATGAGGCTACTTATGTAGGTTGGACTTGGAAAGCCGGAACAACAGATTCAATAAGTGCTGGTGGTTTAAATAGCTCATTATATGACCAGAGTGCAGATTGGAGTAGTACTTCTACTTTAACAACACCGGGCGGTGCATTTGATGGTACAGATATGGGTGGTTCTGGTAATGCTACTTACTCAAGTAGTGGAGAGACTTTAACTACTTCTGCTATTACAATTGCTAGTAAATTAGAGATCTATACTAATAGGACTCACACTGGAGCAACTGATGGCACTAAAGTAACTATAAACTCAACAGCTTATTACGATAAAGCATTAGCATCTACTGGATGGTCAGAAGTTGATTTATCAGGTGCTACTTTACCTTTAACAACATCTGGTGCT
>VTLG01012159.1_pt1 | contig 16617 bp, 25 predicted proteins | sample 4694571 | NCBI WGS metagenome assembly VTLG01 (sample SAMN12604809, study PRJNA352737) | marine metagenome | biome: ENVO:00000447; feature: ENVO:00000209|ENVO:00000569|ENVO:01000036; material: ENVO:00002151; isolation source: viral sequences binned using virsorter ...
TTTAGAAATCTTTCTGTTCGCTCTCCACCATTAACCTTTTGAAACCATGCCCGGAAAAACTTTTCAATTCTCTTGTTTGGATGAACTATAGTAATGCCCTGTCCCGCAAAATCAGCCATGAGATCAATAACATTCCGAATTATTCCAACTCTGTCATATGCAGCCATGCACATCCTTATTGCTTCTTTTTGCTTCTTAGGCACGGCTTCAGAACTACGAAAGCGATTATAATCCTCTCTGTTAAACCCAGTTCTTACCGAACGGTTGGGTTCTATATCAAGAAAAGACCTGCGATTATAAGCTGTGGCTTTCTGAATTCCATCATAAGATTCGATATTATCTGACGTATCTTCAAGAGCTTGTCGTTTTCCAGAATCATCAGACCAAGTAACAAACGCCTGAGTCTTTTTCTGATCTTCTATTGAGTTGTCTTTAGCCATTATTTTACCTATTGAATTGTAATTGGAATGATTGGCAATTAATCTGTATGATTATACACCAAACTAATATACATCCCTCATTCCTTCAGTAAACCAAGCTGGTCCTACGTATTGCGGGCCATCCATTTTGCCTCTTGCGCCCCCTTTAGCAAATCCACCAATAGTATCATAAACAGGAGGAGGGGGAGTACGCAATATCTTTCTTGCAGACATGTTTGCCATAATCAAAGAAGAATATCTATCTTTCCTCAAGCGATCTTTTCTGCCCCCCGGAAGCTTAACTTCAGGAGTATCCCATTTGTCTCTGCCAGAAGTTGTTTGCATCATAATAATCATAGAAAGCTCGTCCTTAAGCTCTTCAATTTCCATGACGCAGTCTTCTAGCGTGTCATAGAGCCTGCTTTTTAATTTATCGTCAGAGATAGCAAGCCCTAGTGTTGCTGAATCAAAATATGGAAATAGAACAGTCTTGTCCTCAAAATCTTTCCTTAATCCATGATTAGCTTCGCCAACCCAGTCAGCTTTTGCAAACTGAACCATTTCTACAATATGCAATCCCGGTTCGCCATCGGTATCTTTTTCTTTTTTGTCATCTATGGTTGGCCAAATAGCTAATTCACCTTCTTGTATTTTGTCCTTATCGTGTAAAGCTTCAATGATAGCAATGCCACCCCCCTGTGCGTCCAAAGCAATTTCTTCACACGGGAACACTTTCATCAAATCTCTAATTTTTCTAGAGCAGTAAGAATAAAAGTCTGTTTCATCAGCGACTCCTGCTTTTAATTGCTCTTTATGTCTGCTTCTGTTAGTAGTCCAACAATAAACAACCCTACTGTGATCTTCATGAACTTCCATGACAACTATAGAAAAATTATCTACTTCAGATGCTGGATCAATCCCATATACATACCTACAATTCGGATTGCCAGTAAGCATAGGCTGAAAATTAACTTCTCCGCTTGGAAGGTTAATTGGATTTTGAGGAGAAACAACACAGCTTTCTATTAAAGAACGTTTAAAGAAGCCGTGGCTATCTGTGGCAAAACACGCTCCAAATTCCATCTGATAAATACCAGAATGAACAGTAGCTCTAGATCTAGCTACCTGAGCATCATCCATAAAGCCTTCTGGCAAAAGCTCAAATGGAACACGAATAATAGAATACTGTGTCCAGTCAAAAGCTTGTGGAACTTCTTCTTCTCCAAATATCTCAGCCAGCTTTTTGGGGTGGCCTTTGCTCTGAATAATTTGTCTCCACTTTTTCCAATATTCAGCAAAGTGATTAAAGTCGTAATAAGCAGTACCAGAAAGTATGATTTGGTTTCCGCCCCCCTCAAGAACTGTCTGTTCGTCATCTTCTACCTCTCCAAGCTCTATAGCCTTTTTTTGCGATGCTATTCTCCTTACGTTTTCTACTGGAGAGGCAGTAACGGCAGCAAAGCCAGCCACAACATTTTCAAATATTTCGCGTGGAATAGACGCAAATTCATCTGCAATAATATCGTTAGCACGTTGACCACGGATTTTAGTACCATCACCAAGAGGCAGGCATGTTACGGTGCTTTCGCCTATCGTCAATCTACACATGTCCACATCGCGTCTAGGCCCGCCAGTACCACCAACAATATCTCGAAGAATGGGAGAATTTCTCCATATACTATCCATGTATTCAAAAAGAATTTTAGACTGTCTAAAGGCAGCGCCAACGATGATAACCTTTCTTCCCGGCATCAATAAGGCACGAAGAATCGCATAGACAGACAATATAAAAGACTTTCCAAAACCACGACTAGCTATAAGCATTGGAAATTTTCGATTCCACATTTCCCTAAGCATTAAAGCCTGAGTAGGCAAGAGATCTATGTTAAACATTTCCTTGCAGATGAATGAGAAATACTCTGGGTTAGTCATCAACCATGTTAACTTGGTTGTAAACTCTTCTTCGGTTTGAATAGAGAATGGATTAACAATTTTGGACTCATCTACATTTATATTGAGCCAAGCGTCGTTAATCGCCTTTATGTTTTCAGCCTGCTTGTTCACGCAGTAATATCTCCGAAACTTCGTCAAATATAATCATGGCTCGTTGTTCTGCGTTTTCTTTATTTAGAGCAAAGACAAGCTCCACACCATATTGCTCTTCATACTCTCGTAGTTTTTTCCACATGAACTTTCCGTTCATTCTTACGTGCTGCATTTGCTTTTTGGGAATGCCTGAGTTCTTTGGAAAGTTCATTAAGTCGTCTATAGAAAACTCAAAGATAATATACTTCCATCGAAAATTAGACATGCGCTGAACTTCGTTATCAAATGCCTTTCTTTTCTTCCCAAGGTTCATGGCTAATTCGCCAGTAGAGGCTTTTCGCTCGATAACAAGATGTTTTTCTAAACCTCTAGCTGTATAATCACCAGTTTTTAATCCCCAGTCAGCAACAGTTAGGCATCTATCAAAAGATTCAAAATTCCAACCATTTTTCTCTCTGGTGTCTTTTAAGACTATGTGCTTTTGATTCATGTCGCGGGTTCTTTAATATGCCTTAAACCAAACGGTCTTGCTTCATGAGTGCTTTCTATGTCATCAAAATTCATGCTGCTAAAATCAATAACATACCCCTCTAAATATTTAGAATTTAGCTCTTCAATTGAATAATAATTAAAATCAGCAGCTGGATGTGTAGAGTTATAGTTCATACAAACAACGCGACTTTCCTTTGGACAGCAAATCAAATCTTTTTTAATCTTATCTCTGTTGTGTGATGTAAAATTCTCTACTTTTTGTGGCAATATAGCCCATTGATTATCTGTGTCTCTAAATGTATTTTTATTAAATAGATTTAAGACATCTTGCGTGTTATATATTACACCATCCCAGCTAAAACAAAACCCATAGTTATCGTTTGGATCATATTCTTTAAATTTATACTTTATAAAGTCTTCGTCTTCAGACACGGGGGTGGTGGGTCTTTCTTCATCTAAGTGAAGGTAATTTTTTTTGGTAGTATTTTGCCCCAGCCGCAAACTTAAGCACCAAGTGTCGCTATCTATTTTAGATACTAGCTCTTCGGCAGAAAGGTTAATAGGTTTATGAACGATGCAGTCATCCATAAATAAAGCGAAATGGCCATCTTGAAATTGTTCTAAAAACGCGTACAAATTGTCTAAAAGATACGTTTCTCTAAAATAACGAGCGTTCATTTGTTCAGTATGTAGCTTAAAGTACCCCTGTTCAAACGCCGGGGTATTGGCTGTCCAAATTACATATGGCTCAAATATTCCAGTGGCATTAAAATAAAGACTCTCCAACAAAAGCCTTAATTGAGAAGCTCTGTTTTTGCTAAGTATCAGTGCTGGTATTTTTCCCATTGTTTTCCTTTACTATGTCCATAAAAAGAGGTGCATAATGAGCTTCGTGTCCCGTTATTTCCTTATGGCACTTCCAGCATAGAGTAATTCCGTTATCAACATCATATCTTAGATATGACGCATCTGCCCACCTTTTTATATGGTGAGCGTTCAGCGCTTTCTTATATCCACATCCGGGCATTTGACATTTGTGCTTGTCTCTGGAAAAAATCTTCTTTCTCCAGTTTGCATAAATCGGATCGTTATAATCTCGTCTCATGAATAAAAACCATGATCATCATATACAATTGAATTGGTTATTCCCATCGTCGCTCTAATAGCATCAATATTTTCTGGAATAACATTGCTCTCTTGATGAACCGCCTGTAAATAAAACAGTTTGTTTTGCCATACCCCAATTGTTTCTTCCCAAACACATATATCTGGCATGTCTCCTCTGGAATGTCCTAAGTCTTTAGCGTATTCTATAATTTCTGCTGTGGATCGTATACCTTCTGTATTTTTCACAATACGAACCCGCTTAGTGTCATCAAATAATTCTACTACATCATACATGGTGGCTTTTTCTTTCAAGTCTGCGGTAATACTGTGCATGTGCATTACGGTCGTGGGTACAGACATAGAAGTAGTAAAAATCTCTAGGTTGGGAAGAACGGTTCTAACATCGGGGCCATGATGTGAAGGTAGTTCCAAAGTTGGCACAATAGCGTTTATCGGGCCGTGGTATATGTCCCAAGGATCAGCAGCTCTTCTTACTATGGTAGCGTGAACGCTTTCGACACCGTATCTTTGGTCTATGGCGTGTAAAGTTCTGCAAAGCCCAGTAGTGTTACAGCTAACCACCCTTATGAAATCGGAGCCAAGAACTTCATCATAGTTGCATTGAGAAACAAAGCTTTTTCCTATGTCGGGTTTTTCTCCCCCCTGAAAAACCGCTTTAACCCCGTAGTATTTATACCGACCTCTATTCTCATAACCAACACCTTTTGGTGTACAGTCTACAATAACATCACATTGCTGAGTTAGATCATCAACATCGCCTTCTACATCTATACCACTCCAAGCCATATGAAGTGGGGAATCAATTGCAAATATTTTTATTCCTTTTTCATGCGCTGTTTTGATTCTATAGTTATAAGTGTTTGCGGTGATGCCAACAAGCTTCATGTCGTCTTGCAATAACACCGCGTCTGTTACGCGCTTTCCTATTGTTCCATATCCCACCACGCCGACTTTAATCATATAATCCTCACACCTTGAGAGGCCAAAAAACATGCCCACATAAAACACCAATTGCAAAAGCTATAATGGGATGCTCGCAAGACAATGCGTGAATTGCAAAGCTAATAGTAGCATTCAAATCTTTTGCAAAAAACATAACCGCAACATCCCAAATAAAAATGGTACAGAATACAAGAATAATTAAAAATTTGGTTACCTGTAGGAAGTCCATTATTCGGCCCCCAAAAAGGTTACACTTTCTTTATCTTCTTGAAGAATCTTCTGCTTCTCTAGCTCGCATTCTGGACAGCCTTCTATAAATCCTTCATCATGGGGTTTTATATAATGATGAAGGGCAAACAATCTGAGATTTATCATGTTTTGCCCATATATCAACCTACCCATGCCATTATAAACATTGGTTTTAAATTCTTTATCAACAGCAAGTAACTCGTCGATATCTCCCCCGATTGGAGGTTCAATTTCTATAATAGTCGGCTTCTTGTTACTGGTTTCATCGTAAATTATATACCCAACCGATAGAGTGGTAATAAAATTCAACAACAAAAGAAATATAAATAGTTTGCTCTTCATCGTTCTCCCTCTCAGATTCACCATTAAGCATAAGGGCTAATTTTCATTAATTCTACTATTTTGATAGAATGAATTAGCTCATCTTCTAAAAAATCTACTACTTCATCGCTAATTTTTTCTTGAAGAATTTTGTCTTCTAGTTTTTCAATTGCTGCATGACATGCTCCGTCTGGATTTTCTGCATCAACAAATAAAAAATTCTCCTTTTTAATGCTTTGCTTTATTCCCAGTTTGCTGAGTGCATCTAATGCTTTTGTTGCATCTATTACAACCTTGTATATCATGTTGCACCATTCTTTTAACTAAACCCTCAAAATCTATCTTAGGCTCCCAGTTTAATCTTCTTTTTGCTTTGTGAGCTAAACCCCTTAAGTAGGGGACTTCAGAAGGCCTTAGCAATGTTTCATCTATTTCTACAAAATCTTCATAACTATTAATATTTATACACTGAAAGGCTAGTTTTACATAATCTTCTACTGAATAAGTGTTTCCAGTAGCTACGACAAAATCCATTGGTTCTTCTTGCTGTAGCATTAACCACATAGCTTTTACATAGTCTTCTGCATGTCCCCAATCGCGTTTAGCAGCTAGATTCCCAAGTTTAAGGCTGGGAATACTACGACCCTCTTGGGTCGCCCAATGCAAGTCTGCAACGTAGCGGCTTATCTTACGCGTCACGAAGCGTTCTCCACGTCTTTCGCTTTCGTGATTGAAGAGAATACCCCCACAAGCAAAAATGCCGTAGGAGTCTCTGTAGAGCCTTACAGCATGATGTGCAGCGAGCTTTGCAATTCCGTATGGAGATTGCGGTCGAAAGACCGTATGTTCATCCTGATACTTTTCCCTATTATTATCAAGATTGTATTGATCCCCAAACATCTCACTGCTACTCGCCTGATAGAACCGTGGCCGGTTCTCCATATCACGAATCACTTCGAGAATGTTCATGCAGCCTTGGCCCGTTACGTTCCAAGTTAAGCTCGGTTGCTCAAAGGAAGTTCCGACATGTGATTGCGCAGCAAGATTGTAAACCTCGTCAGCCTGAACTTCGTTCAGGAGTCGGTAGATGCTTCCAGAGTCAGTTACGTCACCCTGAACCAAGTGAAACTGTTTTTGTGTTAGTAAATGGTTTATTCTGAGGGTGTTGGGAACTGAAGTTCTACGGGCTACTCCGTAGACTGTATAATCTTTAGAAAGTAATAACTCAGATAGGTATGAGCCATCCTGTCCTGTTACACCGTATATGATTGCTTGCATTTAAATATAGCGTCACTTATTTTTAATACTTCTTCGTGTTTGTATAACATCATTTCGTAATAGGGGTGTGTCTCTATTTCTTTATAGCGATTATTTACATCCATCTGGGAGGCATTTTTAAGGTAGTCCATTCCAGTAAAGGAGCTTCCCCCGCCAAAAATGGAAAGTTGGTCTTTTGCCGCGTCGGTGAATGTATAGCCGAGATCTTTGCAAATAGTCTCTCTGTAATCTTTGTTAGTAGCCCATTCATTGAATTTTATAAAGTAACAATCCGGCTTACCATAATTTAGAAGGTGGTCTTTGTATATAGCTACTTTATCATTGTTAATTATGTCTTCGATAATTTTGTTATCACGCAATGCCATCTTGATGCAGCTTGCTACCCAGTTTCTAAAGTCACGAATCACTACGATTGGTTCATTAAAGGAGAAGGGGGATTTTACGGCTTTATAAATAGTGTCGTTGAGACTTTCTTGCTCATGAGTGATAATTAACCCGTCTGGATTATCACTTTCAATTATTGATGGGAGCTGTTCTTTATCAGCAGTCTCTTCAATCTTTAGAGGGTTGTTAGCCATGAAGTAGAGTTTTTTATTATCTTGTCGTCTGAACTGTCTATAGACTTGCTCTCCAGCTTGATTAAGTGGATGAGATTTATCAACGACGGCTTCTAGACCGACAGCAAACAACCAAGAAGAAATGGTTGTAATAGAGAAGTCTTTTATACCCGGTCTTTGGTGTAGCAACCACACTGCGACTGCGTGATGTCCAGTACGGTGCATACTGACAATCAAATCGGCTTTCATTAGTCTTCCTTAACGCTATCGGGCGTTAAAAATGGTTGATCTATTGTTCCGTCTTCGTATTTATGATATTCCGACAGTCTGTCGGCTTCTATATTGGTAGCAAGACGCATCTTTTCCATCTCAACACCCATTTCACGTCTTGCTTCAGGGTTAGACATTAGGTTTCTTACCCAGCCGATGAAGGTTTGCTTGGAGTCTTCCAGTCTTTTGATACGTTGTTCTCTTGTGGCCTTTAGGTCTTTGAGCATAGAAGCCTTTTTTGTTTGCAAATCTTTGTATTCACGGGTTAAAGACTCTTGGGCGGCTCGACAGACAGCAACCTGTCTCTCTAAATTAAAGATGTGGTCTTTGTCTTGTATCTCTAGGGGCTTTCCTTTTTCGTCAGTTACCTCTTCTTCATACCTACCGATGTCTTTCATGTTGGTTTGTTGGCCTATGAGGGCGCGGTTCATCAAAATTTCGAGTTTGATAGCGTCAATTATCTGCAATTCTTCCGTTGGAAGTACATCATCGCGGAATTGGGTGATAATTCTACCCCAATGATAGAGAAGCGATTGCAATTCATGTTCAGAAAATTGCTTTTGGAGGTCTTTCCAGAAGGGGCGGTTTTGTAAATCGCGTAAAGCTTCGATTTCTCGCTCTTCTAAGATCGTATTGCCCAGTTTTGAGTTCACGTAAGACTCAATGGATACAGGATCTCTGTCCAAATGAGTGGCAATTCCATGAATTGACATCTCTTTGTGATTTTCTCTGATGAATTCTTGCTCTGTCTTAGAAAATCTACCCTTCTTCATGACCATGATCCTTTAATATTTGGGTAATTTCTTCTATGACTTGCCTTCTTCTTGGCTTAGGGACGTATGTTCCATCTCTAATCCTTAGATAGTCTGATCGAAGGCTTACATCTAAATATTCATCTATGATTTCTAAAAGCTCTTGGTTGGCAATAATGTCAATAAAATCATTTTCGAGACGCATACTCTTTTCTTTTTCGTCTCGAATGTTGTTAATATCAAGAGTATCCATCAAAAACTTCTTGCTATTGTTCAATTGTTCTTGCTTATCATCACCACTGACTTGGTTTTGACGATAATATTTGTCTCTTTTGAAGTTGTTTAGCCTGTTTTTGACAGCTACCGCAAGAAAGTTTTCCAGAGGACGGCTTTCGTCGTATTTCTCAAGAGCATCCATAGCAATCATGAAGGCTTCTTGTCTGATATCTTCCGGTTCAAAGTATCCAAATTTAAATTTATAAGCATATCTATCACAAATTTTATTTATTATTTCAAGAACTTCACTCTTCGTCATCCCCTTTGGTATTTTCATTAACACTTTCTGATTTGGGTTTTAACTTTCCCTTAAAGGTGGTTTTCATCTCTAGTGGTATTTTCTTTTCAAGGATAGCTTTCGCCTCTTCTTTAGGCGGATCTTCTTTCTTAAGATCTTCTTCAACCGCCTTTTCAGCACTAGCTGTTGCTTTTACCTGCAATTTTCCAAGCACGTCATAAATATTGGTCATGTATTACCTCTTTGTGTGAGCTAAAAATAAAAGTTGCCATTATTATGTATTATACGCACAAACTGTTATGAATACCATGTAGAAACAGCATGAAGCTAGATAAGAACGAAAAGGAATTTATTAAAAGGATGGCTAATGTCATTAAAGATGCGGATTTAGCCGGTGAGTTAACCAGAATCAGGTTTGATTTTGGAATCCGAGACAAGGTGACTATAGACCAAGTAAGAAAAGCCCGTTATAGCATGGGTATAGAAAAAACACGCGGTCGTGGAAGGTGCAACGTTAAAAGGAAAAACAATGAGTGATAAATACTTCGAGATATATCTTGGGGGAATTCTAGGTGCGGGGCAGTTCGCAAAAGTAAGCCCGGAAGACTATCCCCTTATAAGCCAACACAGTTGGCATCTAAACAAAGCGGGTTACGCTATAACAAAGATCAAAGGGCGACATAAAGCGATGCACAGGATGGTTCTAGGAACGCAGAACCCCTATATATTCGTTGACCATGTAGATAATGACAGGTTGAACAACACCCGCGAAAATCTTCGTGAGATGACCCCGAAAGAAAACGCCAACAACATGAAGTCGAATGTAAAAATCGAAGCGTTCGGAGAGAAAAAGAATGTTGGGCAGTGGGTTGAAGACCCACGGTGTGAAGTATCGTATGCGGCTTTCTATAACAGGCTGCAAAAGGGTATAGACCCAGAAGATGCCATGCAAAAGAATGGTAATAAACGAGCTTTAGACGCATAGTAAAACGGGGTGTCTTTCTAGCCCGGATCAGTTAACGCTGGTTCGGGTTTTTTTGTTGCTAATAAGGTAGTTTAGCAGATACAAAACATTTATGTCCCGCTTATTTTGTTTTAACCACCCCGCGATTTTAGGCAAAATAGAGAAGATAGGTAACTAAAGATAAAACCCCACCCTTCTAGGGGGGTAGGTGGGTGTAATACTATTACCAAAATACTTGGATAAAATCCTATAATTATATTCAGATACGCTTGACACGTTAAAGATACTGACGTAGAATGACGATATAAGTAATAAGGAGATAACAATGACACTTACACAATTCATCAACTATATTCAATACAGCACTATCCGACCGGATAGAGTATCCGTTGTTCGATGGAATGCTATGATTCAGTACGCTAAAATAAATGGATATATTTTGAATAAATAGTCAAACAAGCATTGACGTGCTAAAGATACTGGCGTACAATGACGATATAAGAAACAAGGGAACATTACTAACAAGGAAACAATCATGACGACAATCATCACAACAATCGCAATCATTCAAGTTTTCGTATTACTTACTGCTCAAGTATATTTCTTTAACGTTTGCAAATAGCGTTTGACAAACTAGAATAAGTGTATTACAATACTAATATGACAAACAACAATAACACTAACAGAAAAGAGAATCAAATGACTAAACAAAATTACTTCGGCTTTAATCCTGAACTGTTTAACAAAACAGCAACTCACATCTACAAAGGTGTTAAGGTTAGAGTTTATAAATCTTATGATGATACGGGTTGTGCAACAATCCTAGAAGGCCCAAACAAGGGTAAAGTAACTACGGTTTATTTTGATGATGCTACAAAGGTTCAAGATACTGAATACGGATTCTTTTTATCCGCAAGAGGTTAAGACAATGAGACAATTCAACGCAATTAAGAATGCAATCAATTTTGGTAAAGGTAAAAGAATGAAAATTACAGAATCAAAAGAAACAGTAAACGTCGAAAACGTCAAACCGATGGAACCGCAAATTGTGCGTATTCTAGATAACAAAGGAATGCAAATTGCGTTTGTTTGTATCGGCTACAAAGCTACGTCGGTCAACATCGGCATATGCCAAGAAGATAATTTTAAGCTAGAAGTAGAAAAGGAAGAAGTAACACAATGATAAGTAAAGCACGCATAGGTTATTGTAAGCAATGTAACCATCAGGCACTACTGTCTGCTAAGTATGGTGGGCTATGCTTGCCTTGCGCTTGCTGGTCTAAAGCATCTCTCTTGCATCATCACAACGTCACCCTATCCGGTACTGTTACCGTTAAGGGTACGAACGTAGCTGTCCCCATGTCACAAGTTAAGGCTGGACACGTCTGCCCGTACTGTACTACCTAGTCACCACACCGCTAACGCTCTAGATAAGGTAATCCCAGCCGGTTAGGTAGTATCTCCCCACCTAACCCGCTAACGGCGTGCCAAAGCTGCAACTAGTGTCTGGGTAACAGTTTACGTCAACAAAATAATTGCATTTATTTTGGAAAAATTCAAAGAATTCCTGTTAATAGTAGTTAACTTCTGCGGTTAGTTACTTAGAAGGGGAGGGGTATTAGACCTAAAAAGATTTTCAGAAAATTTGGATTTTTTACAGGCTAGTGACCTAACGTGTCACACCCCTACCCGATAATACTAGTATTGAAGTTAATCGTTTTTAAGGTTTTTTGAGAGGTTTTTGATTATGAGTTTTAAAGACTTGTTTATTGTAAGTGTGATTTTACCGTTTTACGGTTTGGGCGTTGTTATTGTAACTTTAATTGCGAAGGGCTGAAATTATGAAATTGATTACACCAAAACGAAGTACAAAACAACTAGAGGCAGGTTACCTCTATGAAGTAGTTTCCGAAGTCGATAGCTTTGGATATTTTAAAGTGCGTGAACCGCAACAACCGGAATATGGTTTCCACAGTGCGGTTCATCACATCCACAAAAACAATATGAAGAAAGTGAAAATCGTATGACAATGTTGCATCTAAATGAAATCGTAGCTATCAAAATGCAAGATGGCTTAACTAAAGAATCAGCTCAGATTGCCGAAATCGGTCAGGTGCTGGTCGCTATGGGCAAATCGCTTAAAGAGAGAATTTGGCTTTTAAGCCATGATGAGGATTTTATCCCAGATGTTTTATCCTGTTACAATCACAAAGGTTAAGAAAATGAGAGACAATAAAAACATTACAATTTTCGTGCTTACAATGATGTTAGTGATAGGCGGTTTCTATCATGTGCATACAAACAACAAACTACATAACACGTATGTCAAAACTTGTGTCTCATCAGTTAAGAAGTCTGAAAAGATTAATCAGTTGGTCAAGATATTAAAGACCGACAACAACACTTGTTCAGATTGTGGTTTTTTGTTTTGGTCAGATTCGTGGTGTGAGCATCACATGGGAGTAGAAAAATGAGCGAGAGATTATATGAGTTTATTATTACCGGTCTTTGCGTTGCGACTATTGCAGCCGGTGTTATCTTTGGAACGTGGGCGTTAATGGTTACAATGTCCCTATAGGGACAAAAACAGGCACGCGGTTAGTCGAGCAGTCAGTCTCTTTTAAGAGCCGTAAGTCAAGCAGTAAGTCGGCGTCCTGTTTTTTGATACAACATAACCCCCCTTCTGGGGATTATTTCGAGAAAATTAAAAGATTACTCTTGACAACCAACTAGGTAAGGTAGGGGGTTTGGGTAAAACGCGCCGCGTTGATGTATTCCCCCATCAACGCCGCTAACGACGTGCCAAAGACGCAACTCCTTTACACGTAACACTTTACATCACAAAAAAAACATGGGTTTTTTATCAAAAAATTAAAGAAAGCCGTTGACAGGTGCCGATAACTATATATAATGAGAGCATGTGATCAACGGCGTTCGCTACCCGACTGACTGGGGCTGGCCGAGTTTTTTTTGAAAGGTTTTTGATATGTTTACTCCCTTCCCCCCCTGCCAACCAATCCGCACCGCCAAGCAGGAGCAGCAAGCCGCTGCACTCGCCAAGCAGGAGCAGCAAACCGCTGCACCCGCCGAGCGGGTCGTCACAGTCCAACTCACGGATGAGGAGGTGCAGGAACTGATCGACTACTACGGGTAGTCGGCAGATCACAATTTTTGTTTTTTTGAAAGGGTTTTTGTTATGGATTTTATTTGGACTGAAAATTCTCCTATCGCAATCCACGTTTCCGACGAGGGTTATTACCCTCAACTCCAATCGTTTGCAAATCACTACGATTTGCCGGTGCGGTATTTACCCACCAATGAGGATTATTATCCTCAATAGAAAAATCAAAAAAATTCCTAAATGGGGCTTGACAACTATATTATCTTATGGTATAATGGACTCATAAGAAAGAAGGAGATTTAATCCAATGAATAACTAAAACGGTAGCTGCCGCTAAAGCGGTAGCGGGCCATACCAACGGCCTCATACAAGCGAAAAACCGTCGCACGATAGACACAACGATCCTTGACAATTCAAAATTCACTCCGCCGTCTTGATTGACCAGCGAAAGCCGTCAATCAGGATCGGAAGTCCTGATCAGAGGAATTGCCTGACAGGAATATGGAGATAATACAACGCCGCCCCCTATTGGTGAAGTGCGAAAGATAGACATCTATGATAGGAATCTTTCAAGCCTAACTGCCATCATTAGGGTATACTGTAACCGACTCGGTTTCGGAAGTCAAACTTCCGGCGGCCCAATACAATATGGTGTGAAATATGAGGAACTGGATAGTTCTTTTACTGACTTGACGCTTGCCCGTAGCTACGTCAAGCGCTGAATGGTTAACTAGCCGTAGTCAATAATTGCCAGTCTCGCTGGGTGAAAATCCCAGCCACGCCGCCATACACCCCCCTTCTGGGGATTATTTCCAGAAAATTCTAAATTTGCCCTTGACAACAAGCTGCACAAGGTAGGGGGTTTGGGTAAAACGCGCCGGGCAGGTGTGTACTCGCCAACCTGCCCCGCTAAAAGCGTGCCAAAGTGTAAACACTGGTGAGGTAAGGAGTTAGGTCGAGAGAATTTACCCCCCCGATGGGGATTACTTTGGATTATTTCGAGAAAATTCAGAGAATTCCTGTTAATAGTAGTTAGTCCCTGCGGTTATAGTGTTGTAAGGCAAGATATTCTAGAAAAGGAAAATTGAAAATGCACGAATCGCTAATCTTTGAAACAAAAAACAAATTCTTTGCCGCTGAAATCAGGACAATTGAACATCCTACGTCCAAATTTCAAGCTACGTTTGTTACCCGTAAGGGTATTAAACCAGTGACCCATATGCAGTGCGGTTGGACCACTATTGCAGCCGCTCACAAAATGATTGACTGGCAGGCTGAAAAGTTTGAAAAAAATGGTGAAAAATGGAATCCTGTGACCTAACGTGTCACACCTATAGTCGATAATACTTGTATTGAGATTGAGACATTTTTGAAAGGAAAAGTTATGACTCCGAAAGATTTGCTTATTGTTAGTTTGCCGCTGGCCGTTTACGGTGCCGGTGCTTTGTTACTTATTGGTTTGTTTGTTAGGATGTAGAAAATGAGATTTAGAAGAAGATTAAAAGTTAACCTGTTAGAAGTGGCACGCCATCGTAGAAAATCGGCGTTTGCACAAATTCGATGGCTTGAAGGCAAGCAACTAGAATCCAGCAAAGCTGGTGACAAGTGGCAAGTCGATCAAGATGAAAAGGAAATCCGTAGGCTTAAAGCAGAATTGCATAGGGGTAAATAATGAATAAATTTAATGAATCAGTACAGATCGAAGAAACTACAGAATTTAAGGAAAGCGAAGTAATGAACGAATTAAACAACGAGCAACAGTTCACAAGTATGGCCCACAAGCGAAGGGTTGAACGGTTACAAGAGGAATTTCAACTGACGGCACCCGAAGGGGAAAATCAGGACGAGGATTCTCTGGGCGAATTGTCCACGAATGACGGAATCGCTTACGATGAACCAGTTGGTTATTATGGCGATGATGGTAGTTACGAGGATTACGAGCCGAACCCGTATGACGGCACTTATAGCGAAATGTAAAAAGGGGAAAACAAATGGCGTTTGACAATTATTTACCACTAACGAAGGTAGTCTTACCAATGAGCAAAAATGAAAACGAAACCGTTGCAAAACCAGAAACCAAAAAACGACAATCCACTTGGGCCTTCCTGTACGATTGCAAGATATTTGTTGCTGGTCAGCTTGGCATAGCAAGGCATCAACTACAAAATGAAGACAGTCCCCATCTCCGTAAAATTTACGAGGAAAATGTTAAAGAGCGAGAAGACTTGCTTGCTGAAATTGAGGATCGAATGAAAACCGCTAACGCTCGTGACGGAGATGATTACACACCCCTCTTCTGAGGATTATTTTGAGAAAATTCTGGATTTGGGGTTGACAACCAACTGGGCAAGGTAGGAAGTTTGGGTAAAACGAGGCGCTTGCTTCGCCTTCACTGTATCAGGTGAAGCAAGCGGCTCGGACGGCAGAACACCCCCCACTGGTGGGACACGGCTTAATGAGACTGGTCTCAATAAGAAATATAATGAAAAAAAATTACAATTTTGGCAAAAAAAATGAGACCGAGTGACCTACCGTGTCACACCTCTGGTCGATAATACTAATAGTAAGAAGTTAAGGTTTTTTAGAAAAGAGGAAATTATGAAAATGTTACAACGAATGCGAAACAATCCAATGCGGCAAGCTCAACTTGGGATGATGCTAATAGCTGAATCCGGTGATAAGGTGCGATTCACCTATAACGATTCACCCCGTGAGGGCTTTATTGATTTTATCTGGAAATGGGATAACTTCTTTTCCGGTTGTTTCATGACGGTCAACTTTGTTGACGGTATGGAAGATGTAGAGAATTCGAGCTATAAGAATTTCAGCTTGAATCAGGTTGAAGGTTTCGAGGTTATTCAGAAAGGTGAATAGTATGGATTACGTTACACTCGGAGTATGTATTGCAGCAATGTCAATTTTAATTCAAGGTTGGGGAGAATAGAAAATGTTAATCAATAAAAGAAACCGACCCGGTATGGAAGATGGCCCACCACGTAAGGCTAGAAACTATCCAACCAATCACGTTAGTTCACCGACACTAGACGCCGTTACCAATCACAGCGATGGTACGTGCAGTTTTCAGATAGACACGATTCCCGAAAAGGGAACTCGGACTATCGACGTGTTCCAAGGTGAGCGACGTTTGTTCAGCCTGTCTGTTGGCAAGCATGGCGTCTGTTATCAAATCTTGCAGCAGGGTGAGGATACCGGCTGTTTTACTTTGTGGGAAGATGAGGTTTAGAATGAGCGACATTCAAATGTATATAATCGCATTGTGTTTAGTATTTCCAGTTGGTTGGCTTATTACAAAGGTGTTGAAAAATGACTAGAAAGCATTACGAAATGGTGGCATGTGCTGTGGCAAGTATTGTAAAGCGTGCAGATCGTTGGTTGATGGCGAACACGCTCGCAAACAGTTTTGAAAATGACAACCCGCGTTTCGACCGTGACAAGTTTATAGCCGCTTGCCGACCGACAGAGGGTCAAGACGAACTGAACCGACTAGGAAAGCCGGGGAAGGAATACGATAGTATTCTATCGTCTTAGCCAAGTCGCCCCGGT
>VTLG01016825.1_pt1 | contig 16613 bp, 31 predicted proteins | sample 4694571 | NCBI WGS metagenome assembly VTLG01 (sample SAMN12604809, study PRJNA352737) | marine metagenome | biome: ENVO:00000447; feature: ENVO:00000209|ENVO:00000569|ENVO:01000036; material: ENVO:00002151; isolation source: viral sequences binned using virsorter ...
TGGTCTGGAGGGATCTTAACTTTAAACTATGTCGCCATACCTGGCGTCCCTCAACAGAAAATAGATCCGACATTTATAGCTTCAGTTTTTACAGGAGTTTTAGCTAGCTTCGGAATTCAGACAGCTAGTAAGAAAGGTGACGGTACTATGAAGATGGACAAGAATGGTAATGCTATTCCTCCTGGTCCTCCTCCTGTAACTGCAAAAGAAATTGAACAGATCGTAGCAAAAGCAGGTCCAGTTCAAACAATAAGAGTTGAACAAGCTCCTTTAAAAATCGTCACAGCTTCTGAAGACGATGGAAAACCCTATAAATTATAATCATGCAAAAAATAATTAATGTATTCGCTATTGCGTCTTTTGTTGTATCTGGTGCCGTTGTTGGCGGTGCTGGTTACGTATATCTTAACAAGGATGCCATCCTAGATGGTGTTAAAGGAAAAATTACTGATGCTGTAATGGGATCAGTAGGTGGAGCACTTCCAGGTGCTATAGGTGATTCTATGCCAGAACTACCTGGCTCAACAGGTCCTGCTCTTCCAACTCCTCCAGTTAAATTCTAGAGTAAGATGGGACTGATTTGTAATGGAGATCCCTGATATTCAAATCAAGGGTGGGGAGATTGATATAATCAAGATCCCCTTTACCCCTCGATATTTGCTAGAAGCACCCCAAGCTATCCCAATTTATGCACCAGTTACAGAACAGATTGGTGTACCTGTAGTGGACATGCCTGGTTGTGTGGAAGCACATGAGGTGGATGAAAATAACATGCTGGAAGGAGATGATCCTAAAGGTGTGAAGGTATATTGTGATGGGCAGCAACCGTCATTTAATCCTATTAATTATAATAAGGATGATTTGGAGTTTTCATTTTCAATTGAAGCACCTCCCCCTCCTATTATACCCCCTCCAAATACTCCAGATGTAGAAACACCTAAAATACCACCAACCAATGTTCCAGACCAAATAAAGTGCCCTACAGAGGCACAAGAATTAAAGGAACCAATCGGTACTTTAGTTGAAGCTGGAAAGGAAAAAATTATTGAGTATAGATTGGTTGGAAAAGAATGTATAGCAATCACTGAAGAAATTACTTTTGTAGATCAAATTGTACAAGGAATACCATCTGCAAATCAAGTTACAACTACTGCTGGCATTGCAATTGTTGCAACCGCAGCAGCTACTGCAACTCCTATCCTATTGAAGGTTGTGAAACCTATAATTAAACAGATTTTTAAGAGAGTCCAGAAACTATTAGGTAAAGAACCTCCTAAGTTATCTGCTAACGAAATTCAAACTAATAAGTATAGAGAAAAGAAAGGACTACCTCCCTTCAAACCACCTAAGAAAAAGAAAAAATAATTACTCAGGTGGATTACCAATAGTAAATGTTCCTAAAGATGATGCATCTTCCTAAGAAAAAGAAATAATTAGTCAGGTGGTGTACCAATAGTAAAGGTTCCTAAGGATGATGCATCACCAGTAGGTGTGTTATCTTCTTTGGTAAGATCAATCTCTACCTTTTTCTTTTCTACTTCTGGTATCTCATGGTTATGTGGAACCATAAAGTTTACACCAACTACCTGTACGTCAGCACATATCTTTGCATACTGTGTGCCAGGAGCAAAACGAATTCCAGCTTTTAATAATTCTCCACAATTTTTTAGTCTAGCTATCTCAAAGTCTAATCTTTTATTGGCATTCGCTTGATTCATTAAGTTAATATTTGCTTGTGCTGCTTCTTTACATTGGTCTTGTAATGACTTATCCAATGGTTTAGACCATGTAGCACTAAAACCTACTGAAATATTGGTATTATTCTTCTGTCCTGTTCTTGTAGGGACGTGATAGAGTATGGCACCTGGATTGTCTAACACACCATCTTCATTCAAGTCTGACATGTCGTACACAGGATCCATATAGAATGGCTCATAGGGATGCTGTTGTGAAACCGCACCTGTGACATATGGCGTGAAGTTCATGGTAGGTCCTTGGCATTGTATACCAGCACCATAAGTATTCGTTATGTACGGACCTTGTAAAACCTGTATTGCCTGGTTGGTTACTGAGCCAGAACTATTAGCTATGGGACTTGCTGTTGCACTCACACCCCCTACAGTTTCCGCCCGTATGACAGGGGCAATCGCAAGATTTAGTAGACATAATGCTCCTATTGTTGGAATATACTTGTTGTGTCTGTGACGCTTGTTACCTCGGTCACTCTTTGTATTATTGTGTGATTCTGAAGCCCAGGTCCGTTCATCGTTTCGGTGAATTGGAAGGCTGCACCTGGGGTTGTCTGTGTAAAGTTTGGTTTGTCTGTTATACCTGTCCATGATGATGTCACGCCATTAATAGTTACATTGTTTGACCCTGTGGTAGGTGACAGATTTCCATCTGCCGTTACCCCTGAGCCAGTAATGGAAAATTGGTAGCCTGTACCATAGTCCATTGAATTTATTGTCTCCGTTACCTTACTAGTCGTCTCCGTGTGGCTCGTCATTGAGCCCTGGGTAAAATTTGGGACCACGGGAACTGCCATTACAGGAGCAGCTGTATGAAACACTGCCCCCACACTTGTCACAATAAATGTGATTATCTTTCCAAAACGGATGTTCACGAGGATCCCTCACTAATCGATGACGGTTATCTCAGATACAAATTGTCCCGTAGCTGTAGTTCCAGCTCCACCAGCTGTTATGCCGATAACATTTGCACTGGTAATGGTTCCAGCCAAGGTATCTTTAGCCCCAGATGCGTATGATGTAACACTACTAAAGTTAGGGTTAGCACCAACAGTCGCCGCACTAGTTGGAACCGCATCGGCTTGAGTGTATGACTGGCTAAAGCTGAATGCCGCACCTGCTGTGTCTTGGGTCGCTGCAATGGTTCCTGGAGCGTAGACGCCTGAGGTTATGGTACCTGTACTGACCGTGCCAGCCGTCGTTCCATCAGTTGTGTCTATGTTTGAGCCACTAATAGCAAAAGAAGAACCTATTCTTGAAGCTGTTGAAGCTGCTGTATCAACTGTGAGCTGCACACTAGAAGCGTGTTTAGTAACAAGTCCACCAGCATTCGCTGCACTGGCAGTCATCAATAACATTATAATAGGAATTAGTTTCTTCATGTCTATCTCAATTGGTAAAACTTTGATCCATATTTATTTAGCTAAATCTTTTATGTTCACAATAAGCATTTATTACATGTAAGAATTGCTTATGGTATTGATAAGTAATCCTGATTTAGACCGTACCTTGACAAAATTTAATCTTTCCTATATAGTTATGTTACGTTTCTTAACAAACTAATGACAAGTTCAACAAATTCTGTTAAGAGGTACACAACTACTGAGTATGGTAAGCAGAACATCTTTGCTGCTGAACCAGCTATCCAGTATGTTGAGGACTATCAAGGTTATGGTCCTCATGCAGAGCAACTCAATGGTCGCCTAGCGATGATTGGTTTCTTCGCACTAGTACATAACTACATCCTATTTGGAGCAGTTATACCAGGTATCTTTTAGATATCAAGGTCTCTTACACCACCTGCAATAGCAGGTCACTTTCTAACCCTATTACAAATCAAACGAAAGGAGAAAAAAACAATGACACCAGAAGCAGAAAAGTTTAATGGATGGATGGCAATGATTGGATTCGTTGCCGCCTTTGGAGCATACGCTACTACAGGACAAATCATTCCAGGTATATTCTAATGACAAATTCATCCATATTTTTTAGAGCACAAGGACGTGCTGCAATGATCGGATTTGTATCCGTAGTAACCCTATATGTCGTTACAGGTAGTCCGATACCATTTGTACATGTCTGATCTAGTAGCTGAGAGTAGTAATATAAGTCCACTTGCAGCAATCCTTTGGTGTTTCTATCCAATGACTGCTCTTGTGATGATTGAGTTGATACTACGAGCTATTCGGAATGACGATGACGATGACCAAGATGGAGGGAAGATGATTCCTGCATTTGCATCATCACCATCTTGATGCTATAATTAGAGGGGAATACATCCCCTCTTTTTTTATGACAAATTTTATTGAGGTATATGATGATGCATTGAGTTCTAATCAATGTAAAACAATCATTGATTATTTTGAAGCATCTAATGAGAAAGAGCGTGGTGTAGTTGGTCAAGGTGATGTTGTTCGTGTTGATCTTAGTAAGAAAGATAGTACAGATCTAGTTCTATTGTTCTCCTATGAGAATGACGTTACTAAACTTATCCATGATTCTCTTTTTAATCACAGTAAGAAATACATAAAAAAGTATAAAGACTTGTATAAAATCACACCATGGGCACCTCAGAATGATTTTAATCTACAGAGGTATCTTCCTGGTCAAGGATATAAATCAATTCATTGTGAACATAATGCTAAGGAAGACACGACAGTTTTAGCATGGATGTTTTACTTAAACACTGTAGAGGATGGTGGAACTAAGTTCACTAGCTACGATCTAACTACAGACTGTGTAGAAGGTAGGTTGGTTATATGGCCAGCGTACTGGACACATTGTCACCATGGGATAACCAGTAAAACAAAAACGAAATACATTGCAACAGGTTGGACTTGTTACATATGAAGACAATTACTTTTCACATATACAAAAAAGAAACAAACGAAGTTGTTAGACACAACTTAACAATAGAAGAGCTAGAAGATATGATGTCCACAGAAAAAATGGATTGGAAGCATTGGGAAATCCAACCATGTTATAGTGATTACAGTTCTGAAGATGCTTCGTTCTGAAATCAAAAAGCACTTGAAATTTCTCAACGATCTTAAACGAGACTTAAAACGAAACCCTAGACACAGAGTTCCCAAGCATCCTTTCAGGAAATATGGGTATAAATACCCATCTTCTAAGGGTTGACAAAAACGTAACAAAAGTTTATACTAAATAGATCGGTGAGGAAACCCTCACCATATATTCCCCCTAACCAAGACCATGGGGTTACAATGTCTTTATCATACCGCACACAAATGTTCTATTAATTTCAATGACAACTCTTTCTAGAAAAGAGCAAGGTTTATTGTCAGGATGGAGCGAGTTTTGTGAGTGGGTTACGAGTACAAACAACCGCATTTATGTTGGTTGGTTTGGAGTTCTAATGATTCCATGCTTGTTAGCTGCTGCTACTTGCTTTATCGTGGCGTTTATCGCTGCTCCTCCCGTAGATATCGACGGGATCCGTGAACCTGTTGCAGGTTCATTCATGTATGGCAACAACATCATCTCTGGTGCTGTCGTTCCATCTTCCAACGCAATTGGATTACACTTCTACCCTATATGGGAAGCTGCTACTCTTGATGAGTGGTTGTACAACGGTGGTCCTTACCAGTTGGTAATCTTCCACTTCCTTATAGGAATCTCTGCTTACATGGGCAGACAGTGGGAACTATCATACCGTATGAGACCTTGGATCTGTGTTGCATACTCTGCACCAGTTTCTGCTGCATTCGCAGTATTCCTTGTATATCCTTTTGGACAAGGATCATTCTCTGATGGTATGCCTTTAGGTATCTCAGGTACGTTCAACTTCATGTTCGTATTCCAAGCAGAGCATAATATTCTGATGCACCCCTTCCACATGGCAGGTGTTGCTGGTATGTTTGGTGGAGCATTGTTCTCTGCTATGCATGGTTCTCTAGTTACTTCTTCTCTAATCAGAGAGACAACAGAGAATGAATCACAAAACTATGGATACAAGTTCGGACAAGAAGAAGAGACATACAACATCGTTGCTGCTCATGGATACTTCGGTAGATTAATCTTCCAGTATGCATCATTCAACAACAGTCGTTCTCTACACTTCTTCCTAGCTACATTCCCAGTTGTATGTGTATGGTTAACCTCTATGGGTATCTGTACTATGGCATTCAACTTGAATGGATTCAACTTCAACCAGTCTGTAGTGGACGCTAATGGTAAAGTTGTTCCTACATGGGGTGATGTATTGAACAGAGCAAACTTAGGTATGGAAGTTATGCACGAGCGTAATGCTCACAACTTCCCTCTTGATCTTGCATCTGCTGAGACATCTGAAGTTGCATTAGTTGCACCTTCTGTGGGTTAACTCGATGCTGAGGAGCACAAGCAAAAATGACTCATTTAGTTACTCTATTGACATCTAGACTCTTAAAGATACCTCACTCATATCATGGCATTTTAGAATTCAGTTTCTTTCTTGCAGTTGGAATCACAGCAGGTTCTTTGGGGTTGATATAAGTAGAATAGCTACATCATATAGAAAGGGATCTTCGGATCCCTTTTCTTTTGTCTAGACAAAATAAATAACCTATGTTATACTGGGGTGGAAACACCCCCTTTTTATGGACATTACTATCTACACAATGCAAGGTTGTCCTATGTGTGGTCATGCGAAAGAACTTTGTCGCAGAGCAAACCTTGAATATACCGAGATCGAACCAGGAGCACCAAATCAAATGAATAAAATGGAGTTCCAACAAAAGTTTCCTAACATACAGGGATTCCCCTACATTATTATTTCTCAACAAAATGAATCTGATATGCAGTTTATAGGTGTAGTCGAGTTAGCTAAATTCTTTTTAAAGAAAGGTTTAGTATCTGCTGAGAAAAAATGAAAGAACTTAAAATAAATAAAGGCATAGAGCTCATGCTCAGGAGGGCAAAAGAAGAAACCATGCTACCCCGCAAGGGATTTATTATCTCTAAAGCGTTTACCCTCCTAAAAAGAAAAGTATTTTTTAACTTTGAACTTAGGTGGGAGAAAAAAGAAACTTAAGTTCGGAGTTGAACAATGACTGAAACATTACTTATCTACATCTCGGCAACAGCATCATTTTTATTTTTGGCAGTCGGGGTATTAGCAGGATGGACTGCTAACGAAGTGAAACACGACATGTTATATGCTAGAGAAACAGAAAATGAAATTCTCCACCCAGAGATGTATGATCAACAAGGACAATGGATCAACGAAGAATTACTCTCAGTTCGCTTCTTAGATGAAGACGAAATTGAGGAGGAATAAATACTAATTACGGTATACCAATAGTCATGCAATTATTATTAAATGAAGTGCTGCAAAAGGTCAGCAATGCTAAGACCAAAGCACAAAAAATCAAACTGTTACAAGAATATAATACACCAGCACTCAGACAGATTCTGATAGCTAATTTTGATGAGAGTGTGATCTCTATGCTTCCTGAAGGGGATGTTCCCTACAAGCAGAACGATGCCCCTGAAGACACAGAGCATACAAAACTTGCCCATGAGTACCGAAAACTCTATCTCTTCTTCAAGGGTGGTGCAAGTGTCTCTCAGACTCGTAGGGAAAATTTGTTCATTCAATTACTAGAGGGTTTACATAAAGGCGAAGCTGAGGTATTATGTCTTATGAAGGACAGAAAAATCGGCAAACGCTGGAAAATTACCAGACAGTGCGTTGAAGAAGCCTTCCCTCAAATCGAATGGGGAAACCGTAGCTAATTACTAAATGAAAATCATTAATGAAAATTGTGATCCTAAAGTAGCAGAAGATCCTAAACTACCTTACACTGCATATCTTATACAATATTCAGATAAAGAAGTAGTTAAGTACGATCTTACTATAGGAGATTCAAAGGTTGAAATATTTGATCATTACTATGACAAATATAAAAATGTTATGCAGATGATTCAATCTAATGGTAGAGTCAATCCTAAACTTTGGCAACAACCAAAGCAAGCTACAAAGAAACCTTCCCAACCTCCTCAACCCCCTAAGAATAAGAAAAAGAAATGAGTGCAACACAAACAGGAAACTGGGCAATTTATTACAGACGACTTGATGATCCACAGAACTGGCACACAATGAAACTGTGGAGAAAGGATGGTGTATTGGTATCTGCAAAGACATATGATGATGTCTTCAAGTTCAATCGTTTCAAGGAAGCATTCGATTTCGCAAAGAATTTAGTTACTGGTAATGGAACTGAACCTGTTTATGATGCTGAGGTTCGTCGTGTTTGTAGAGCTAGAGGAACATCGTTTTATCTAGCAGGTAATTAAAACGGTATAAAGAAATACAAAAGCTTGACATAAATAGTATTGGTATGCTAACATACCTACACGTTCATCTCACAAGAGACGCAAGTAAGCCGACACGGAACGGGTTCGTTCATCCTCTTACGAGGACGCAAATGCCGACTGAAGGAACGGTCTAAACAACCTCATCCTACAGGAGAAAACCGATGGCACAAGTCACCTACCGTGGTGTTCAGTATGACACCAACGACAAAAAGCAAGCAAAAGCACAACAGGTTACATTAACCTACCGTGGAGTTAAGTCTGAAAAGGAATTAGCTACTGCTTAGTCACTTACTTAAACCAAAAGCAGGGGGAACCCTGCTTTTTAATGGGTAGAAATACATAGGCAATAATATTCGTTTCAATATGTACATTCTAAGACATTCAGAAAATAAATAGTGGTAGAATTAAAGAGGTGTATCATGAACCCTTCGCGTTTTTATTATGTGACTGATGTTAAGGAGGCAATTTATGCACAATGTTCTATCTCGCTCTCAGTTAGATGAGTGGCGTCACTTTGAAGATCCAATAGACTCATTTGGACAAGAAAACCAAAAGCTAAACGACTATTACGAATGTTTAATTGAGTCAGAGTTACTACAACAACACGAGGGTAAGAAAATATGCAAGCATATTCTTGCCTAATATCTGAGAGGGGTTGCAACCCCTCTTTTTTTATGCTATACTGTTGGCATCTGTAACATAAATATGGGTAGAGACAAACAAAGATGGACACTCAGACTGATTCAAAATATTCTGACGAACAACTTAAGTTGAGGGAGGATTGTCTAAAGATTCTTCTTAATAAATTTGGTGGTAGTTGCGATAGTCAGTCAAAAATATATAATTGTGCCGACGAGTGGTTATCTAAGGGGCACAAGATATCTAATGGCTTAGTTGCCTATTATAAGACCTACTATGAGACTAAAAGACCAAATCAAATTAATCAAATCAGCACTTAAAAAAGATCAATTGTATTCTGATGTAGAGCTATACTATATGAAGAAACAATTATACGAATCAAAAGAACTACTTAAACAAAAAAAACTAAGGAGGAAAAAAGGATTTAATAATGAACTCAGTGAAACTAGTAACAGTAACTCCAGAAGCGGAGAAGACAATGGGTTACGTGGCGAGAGTCAGCAACCCAAACAATCAGGACAATCCTAAGGTTGCAGGTCTTCTAAAGTATTGCATCAAACATAATCACTGGTCTGTATTTGAGCAAGCACACATGACTGTAGAGATTGAAACTACACGTGGACTTGCTGCACAGATACTAAGACACAGATCATTTACATATCAAGAGTTCTCTCAACGATATGCTGACAGTAGTTTACTAGGAAATACTATTCCTCTTCCTGCATTACGTCGTCAAGATGAAAAGAACAGACAGAATAGCATTGATGACATCGATCCATTGATGCAACAAGACTTTGAAATTAAAATGCAGAGACACTTTGTTGATGGAATGAAACTCTACAAAGAGATGCTTGATGCTGGTATTGCTAAGGAGTGTGCTAGGTTTGTACTACCTCTAGCTACACCAACTCGTTTGTATATGACTGGTAGTGTACGTTCTTGGATTCATTACATTGATCTACGCTCTGCACATGGTACACAGAAAGAACATATGGATATAGCTAATGCAGTTCGTGATGTGTTCGTTGAACAATTTCCTATTTGTGCTGAAGCACTGGAGTGGAACTAATGACTGAACCATATGATTTTAATACTGGTGTCCATACTAATGTACAGATCACAATTGATCTTAATGAATTAGTATGGGCAAGAGGTGAGCATCTTAAGCAAGAGATGTCAGTCAATCAAGCAGAGTATCTTGCTGAGACTCTTCGTAGAACCTTGACTTGGGATACCATGTATGGTATGGTTGATCAAGCTATACTAGAGTTCTTTGAGAACCATGAGCACCCTGAGATATGGGATCCTCATTATGGTGAGATTCAACCTGAACCTGGTCGAGAAGCTGAATTAAATAGACTAGAGAAAGCAGCAAAGGAACGTGAGAAAGCAAAGCAACAATTTGAAATGGTTGATTTAGTATCACCAGCATGGACAATACAAGTACCTATGAGGAAAAAGTAATGCCAACATATCCTATAATTAATAAAGAAACTGGAGAACAAAAGGAGATAAAGATGAGTGTCACTGAGTGGTCTCAGTGGTGTGATGATAATCCTGATTGGAAGAGAGATTGGAGTGATCCCTCTACTTGTCCTGCCTCTGGTGAAGTAGGAGAATGGAGAGACAAGATGGCATCCTCACATCCTGGTTGGAAAGACATCATGAAGAATAAAGTTCTTCCCAAAGCAGAATACGTAGGTAACAAAACTATTACTGAAAAATACAGATACTAATATGCCTAGAAAAGCTAAGACAACTAAGTCACCTGGTCAAGGTATGACTGCCAAACAAAAGAAGAGACGCAAACCTATAGGTGGTGAGCATATGCTTCCTATTGAACCTATCACTGATAATCAAAAGATTTTCTTTGATGAGTGGGACAAGGGACAGATGCTATATGCTTATGGTGTAGCAGGTACAGGTAAAACATTCATTGCATTACATAAAGCATTGAAGGATGTACTTGATGATTACACACCATATGATAAGATATACATTGTTAGATCTCTAGTAGCTACTAGAGAGATTGGTTTCTTACCTGGTGATCATGAGGATAAGTCTTCTCTCTATCAGATACCATATAAGAATATGGTTCAGGCAATGTTTGAGATGCCAGATGACAATTCATATGAAATGTTGTATGATAATCTTAAGGCACAAGAAACTATATCTTTCTGGTCTACCTCTTTCATAAGAGGTACTACACTTGACAATGCTATCGTTATCATTGATGAGTGTCAGAACCTGAACTTCCACGAACTTGATTCAATCATCACTCGTGTTGGACAGGATAGTAAGATAGTATTCTGTGGTGATGCTGCTCAAACAGATCTTATTAAGACTAATGAACGTACAGGCATCTTAGATTTCCAACGTATCTTACAAGAGATGGAAGAGTTTTCTTTGATAGAATTTGGTCTTGATGATATCGTTCGTTCTGGTCTTGTCAAATCTTATCTTATCAATAAGATTAACCTAGGATTATGAAGTTTGAACACAATCCCAGATGCTTTCCACTTGATAGTGAAGCTAAAATGGTTGATGGTAAGAGAGTTTATGCTACACCTAATGGTGAGTATTATCCTTCAATTACCACAGTCATTGGTAACAATGCTAAGAAGCAAGCAGGTCTTGCTAAGTGGAGGAAGAGAGTGGGTAAGGAGAAAGCAGCAGCTATCTCCTCAAGGTCTGCTTCACGTGGTACTAAGTTTCATAGTATCACTGAGGATTATCTCAACAATGAGTTGGACATTAAAAAATACAAAGACTCTCCACTTCCTGTGGTGATGTTTGAGCAGACCAAAAAAACCTTTGATCGTATAGGGAATATATACTTACAGGAAGCATTTCTTTATTCAAAACATCTTGAAGTCGCTGGCTTTGATCGTATAGGGAATATATACTTACAGGAAGCATTTCTTTATTCAAAACATCTTGAAGTTGCTGGTCGTGTCGATTTAGTTGCCGAGTTTGACGGTGAATTATCTATCATAGACTTTAAGACATCTGCCGAACCTAAAAGAGAAGCATACCTATACGATTATTTTATTCAGGAGACAGCATACGCTTGTTGTTTTCAGGAATTGTACAGTTTAACTGTCAAACAATTGGTAACTATTGTTGCATGTGAGAATGGTGAAACTCAGGTCGTAATCAAACCACCCAAGAAGGAGTATCTTCTTCAACTCATACAGTACATAGACGAGTACCAACAACGATATGGACAAAAAACAATTACTTGAGGATAAATTTATGACCGCTGCGAGATTTTCGCAGGAAGTGGAGAAGATTGCCCTACATAATCATGATATGAATTATATCGATTCGGTTATCCACTACTGTGAATTAAATGAAATTGAATTAGATAGTGTAGGTAAGCTAATTAGTAAACCATTGAAGGAAAAGTTGCGTTACGAAGCACAGCAACTTAATTTTATGAAAAAAACAAGTCGTGCCAAACTAATGCTAGTATGAGTTTCTTTAAGTCAGAAATAGTCCGTGGTGACATTCAAGAAATGATGGAGCTTCAGCAGTTCTGTTTCAGATCTGCTATGAATTTTATTTTATTAGAATCAGATAGAAAGATAGAATATTTTGAAGCACTTGAAAAGTTAATAGAAAAACAAAAGATATTTTATGCTCGTGCCAAACTGAGTGATGATCCTGAAGCTAAATCAGTCATTGACACCATGAAGCAAGGGATTATAATGCTAGGTGCTACACCTGATACATCCATCGAGACTATGTTTGATGACTTATTGAGGAAAGTACAACACATGAGGCAACAAGTAGAGGGAGGGGGTTGACGCCCGTCCTCATCCCTGTTATTATGATCAATAGAGGGAGGGGGTTGACGCCCGTCCTCATCCCTGTTATTATGATCAAGTGAAAGGGCACTGGGTTCTGACTACCATGACTTAGAAGCATGGACATGACGTTAGGTAAAACTGCCACTGATGCACCCCAGATACAAACCAAATCCAATTAAATCCGAGGTAATCTAATGCCATTTGCAGATCTTAAGCGTAAATCTCAGAACAATTTTCAGTTCCTACAGAAGGAATTAGAAAAATCATCCAGCGGTAAGAACGTTGATGAGAGGTTCTGGAAACCAGAGGTTGACGCATCAGGTAACGGTTATGCTGTTATCAGATTCCTTCCTGCCCCAGAAGGAGAAACTATTCCGTGGGCAAAAGTGTACTCCCATGCCTTCCAAGGTGTTGGTGGTTGGTACATTGAAAATTCTCTCACCACTCTTGGCGACAAGGATCCCGTGGGTGAGGTAAACCGCCGTCTCTGGAACAGCGGTGCTGATGAGGACAAAGAAACTGCACGTAAGCAGAAGCGTAAGCTATCTTACTACAGTAACATCTTAGTTGTGAAGGATCCTAAGCACCCTGAGAACGAAGGCAAGACATTCTTGTACAAGTATGGTAAGAAGATCCATGATAAGATCCTTGCTGCATGATAAGATCCTCGCTGCTATGCAACCTGAGTTCCAAGATGAGACACCAGTAAATGTCTTTGATCTTTGGGAAGGTGCTAACTTCAAGTTGAAGATTAAGAAAGTAGCAGGGTTCTGGAACTATGACAGCAGTGAGTTTGATTCTGTTAGTGCTCTTAGTTCAGATGATGATGAACTGGAAGCAATCTGGAAAAAAGAACACTCATTAGAAGCATTTACTTCTAAGGATCAGTTCAAGTCTTATGAAGATCTTGAGCGTCGTTTGAACATGGTACTTGGTATAGGTCAACGTCCTGTTACTCGTCCTTCTGTTGATGACGAAGAGTACGAACCAGTTGCTGTAGCTACACCTTCTCCTGTTAAACAGGAAGCAGTTGTAGATGATGACGATGCACTATCATACTTTGCTCGTCTTGCTGAAGAGTAGGTGAAAAAAGAAAAAGCAGGTGAAGTTATTGGTCATCCATTATGGATGCTTCCAGTCATGCTAATAGGAATCTTAGCTTTGATTGAAGGTCTTCATACCTCAGCACATTTATATAAAGATATGGATGTGCATGGATGGGCACAACAATATCTCAGGAAAAATCCTGATGCTTGTGATTCCGATTCTGATTATTGAATTCTATAAAACTGGAAAAAAAATTCGGGCAAAATTTTGCCCGAAAAAGTCAACCAGTTTGCTTAAGACGCTGACTAATATAGTTGGCGTCTTTTTTGTAGAGATTTTGACTTCTAAAATCATCCACAAATGATTGTACATAATTTGGTTTGAGGAGATAACATTGCCGTTTTTTAATGTCACTACACCATCAATGTTTAACTTATGTGTACCATCATAGAAAGTTTTATCTACATGTAAACCAGCAGCATACTGTCCCATAGCTTCTTTGATCTCATAGTGATTGATCTGACTATATGGATCATCAAATTCTTGTTCTAATACTCTATACAATTCATAGTTTTGCATTGGCCAATCATATTGTGCGTTGACCATATTATTTGTGATAAGAATTACCCAATCATAGAATTGATCTCCATAAAATCTTTTAGCTAAAGTATCTGCACGTTCTCCATCTCTAATAGCATACTTATTAAAGTAAACAGCATTAGAGAATACATTTTCATTGACTTTATATCTACGAAAGAAATTCTTAGCAGTTACAAAATCTGATTCTGAGAATGGATATTTAATTGGCTTCTCGTCGTATGAGAGATTTGGAATGATTGAGAAATACATTATCGTATAGTATTGTCTAGAACTTCTTCGGCAAAGTTGATCTTTGTCTCTTGGAAATTAATTGATAATTCTACAGCAACTGGTTGAGCAGCAGGATCATTATATGTAGCATATGCACCATCGGGTGTGTAGTTTACATCTACTTGTGTGACAGCTAGCATTTTATATCTTGGAAGAATACTATGTTCATTAGCTCCTCTCATGAAAGAAACCTTGCAAAGATTTGGTACACCAATAAATCCTGCTACTATTCCCTTATTCTGATCTTTTCCTGGATCATTAAATCCCATCACTTGTCCTGGATCACGATGTGGTAGAGTACATGCTTTAAATCTTCTTAAAATTGTATTGATTGCGTCTGAATCATCTTGATTTCTGGGAACCATCTTGAATTTTAACATAAAGTTCCTCATGTCAACACTTTGGTATAGTAATTCAGTGTTGGGATTCATGATAGCTCCAGAGATTGATCCAAAGACGTCATTATTATCAAGTTGATCACCACCAGCTGCTTTAACTGCTTTCTGTAAAACTTTAGCAGAAGTTAAACCAAGAGCTCTTTGTGCAGCATCAGTCATAGTACCAAAACCTGTAGTCAATTTTGAATCTAGTCCTGTTTGACCAGCAGCTCCTAATATACCTGCACCAACTGTACTAAATGCTTTACCACCCCAATTACCTCTAAAACCAGTAGATATATCTTCTGGCATATACATTACGATAGGTTCCCATCCTTCTCCAGCATCTTCGTATTGTCCAGATTGGTTATAGTCAGTGGTACTATTCCATAGGTTCTCTAAATTCTTCTCTCCAATTCTTAATGCATCAAATTGCTTTCCTTGAAAGATATTACCTTTACCAAATCCAGTTCCTCCTTCTCTTTTATAAGTCTCCATCTGTTTTCTATTACCAAATGGGGGAAGATATTTTTTAAATTGAAATAATACATAGTCACTATTTGGACCAATGGTTCCTTTAGCAGGATATTGTGTAGTAACTTGATCAGAGCTTGTACCAGGACCTTCGGGTGGTTTAAACCTAGCTCTTATTCCCCCGTCCTTTATTGCATTATCAATCTCAACAAATTCACCACCATTCTTAGCTCTTTCAGCACTAGTAAGATCGTTACCAATACCTGGCTTTTTATTAGAAGTCCATCCACCATAGTTTTGCTTTATCCAAATTTGTCCATTAGAATCCTTGAACCAATCACCTCGTTTTGCATCTATTGGTGGGTTAATTGGTTGTTTTACACCCTTAACCATGATGTAATTTTCATCTATTACTTTTGCCATTATTTTGCCATCTCCCTAGATTGTTTGGTTCCATAACCTTTCACGATTCTTTGACCTCGGATTTTATCGTAGAAGTTCTCATCAGTATCTTCCCATACTTCAGATTTTTCTATAGGAAATATCATACCATTCACATTTTTAACAAATTCTTCTGTTGGTAATAGGATAGCAGTATCCCATTCACTTGCAGCTATATCTAGGTATAATCCTTCTACATGTTGGCTTAGGTATTTATGAAAGCATCTCTTAGGAATGTCAATTCTACCTTGCATTAATTTTTTAGTAGCTGCAATTCTTTTCTTTGGTGACATGTAATGTAGGTTAGCACCCCAAAATTCAGTTTTAGTTGGTGCTTTGATTGCATATACTAAAGGAAACCTATCATAGTAAGGTAACCACTTCATTTTTGCTTTATACTCAAACATATAAAGGTGTCCTGCTACTGTATATCTACGTAGTTCATTTTCATCTTGTTCTTCAGCAGCACCTACTCTATCACTCTTTTCATTTAATATATACTTATTAAAATTTTTCTTATATGTACTAGCTTCTGCTTTTACAGCAGATCTGTACCAAGAGAGTGTTTTCTTCTCTCCACCAGTTCTTGCTGATACTCGTTCAAATAATGTTTTGTATCCTGGGTTTGTGTTTACGTTATTGCGCTGTACAGCGGCGAATCCTGTTGCCATTGTTTCATACTCCTAAATGATCCTCGGTTAGTATTAAGAAATTCATCTGCCTATCCTCACAATACTCACGAGCAGCAGACCATTTAGTTTGGTTCTTTGCGTATGTTAATGCAGCATTACGATATGAGGCAGTTCGTTTATTTTTCTCATTCGGTGGTTGTGTTTGTTTTTTGGGTTTTACTTCAATAATATATTTCGTGATCTTATTAGACT
>VTLG01001186.1_pt1 | contig 16600 bp, 21 predicted proteins | sample 4694571 | NCBI WGS metagenome assembly VTLG01 (sample SAMN12604809, study PRJNA352737) | marine metagenome | biome: ENVO:00000447; feature: ENVO:00000209|ENVO:00000569|ENVO:01000036; material: ENVO:00002151; isolation source: viral sequences binned using virsorter ...
TTTTATAAGTACCACTATCAATATTTGGCTGTCCAATAACAGCACCAGAACTATTGATAACAGTTCCACTCATATCATACGTTGTTGTTGCTCTTCCATCAGGTGTAACTTCAGCCTGGAAAAATCCTGTATTCTCATAATTAACTTCCAATTGTCGTATTTGATAACGCCCTGAAGTTAACGACATAATTCCCCCTGTCGGTAAAGTCTCTCTAATATAAGGAGTAGAAAATTGATATGTTGAATCATAAAATGAACCAAACACACAAGATGTATGATTACCTTTTACTTTTTGTGTTGTTCCTGAACTTGAAGCGTCAATCTCAACATTAGAACCTTTAACTGTTTCAACGGCTCTTAATGTTTGATTAACACTATATGGAATAGTAAATGTAGTTAAATCTGTTGCACTATCATAAACTCCTGTTAATGCACTTGTTCTAAAATCTATGTGTAAATTATGTGTTAATGAACCATACGAAGGATTTCTTAAATCTATTTTTAATAATTTAGTATTTTCATTTTCATTAACAACAAGATATAAATTAGCGTCAAAAGCTTCAGCCGATAATATTTGACAATTATTCAAAGTCCAAGTTGACCAAGAAGATTGTACTTTTTTATCAGCGTCAAAGAAATACTTATAAACATTTAAAGTATTTGCATTAGTTGAAGTTACAGCACTTCCAGGTGTATAAGCTGTATTATTTACAGCGTCTAAAGTGTCGTGTGTTAATACAAATAAAGTATCTTCAACATTATTTGAAACTAGTTTGAAAGCATTATCAGGAATTAATGTTTGAACTCCAATAGTTACATCTATTCCATCATTTGTTAATGTATCATCATCAGCAAAATATTCCGTTATTGCTGTTTTATCATTTCTATTTTGAGCAAAGTAAACAAATTTACCTGCTGATTTAGGTGCAACTTTTGTTGCGTGACTAAATTGACTTGTTTTAGTCAATACAGCCGTTGTTGGTGTTACACTATCTCCTGAAGATTCTAAAATATATTGTGATTCTTCTGAAAATAACAATAACTGTTCATTAAAGTCTATAGAATTATAAAGTTTATTAACGGTTGTTCCTGCCGCAGCAATATCAATAGGGTCAGTATCTAAAACATCTGTACCTGTTGTTGCATAAAAATTATAATATTCTGCATTTTCTGATAATATTAAATTTTGATTTGAAATAAGTCCTAATCTGTTTTGGAAGAAAGTTAAATTATTAATTACTTGTCCTACACAACTTGGTGCTGAGTTTGTATCTTCATCACCACATACTCTATTAGTATAAGTTTGTTTATTCATACTAAATGTTCCGTCATTATTATTAATTAAAGCAAATGGCATTGTTGAATCATCTAATCCAACTTTAACACCTGCCCCAACTGTTTCACTCCATACACCGTTGCCAGTAAATTTTACATAGTAATCTGAAAGTGTATCACCTTCATCACCTGTAATTTGTAATATCATATCTGTTTTTGCATAGTAAGGTAAGTCTGCAAAATCATTTATAGAATCTTTAATAGCGTACATAGCTTGGTTACCGAAACCATCAGTAGTTTCTACTGTAAATGTTCCACTAGAACAAGTCATGTAAATTGTATTACCAAATTGAGTTGGCGTAAATGTTCCTGTAATTCCAGCATAATTAGCTAATCCTTGAGACGTACTCAATGTAGCCCCTGTATCAGTTCTTATAGTTTTGAATCCAATTCCATCTGCTGCACCGTCCCAATGTGCTGACCCTGTTCCATATAATAATATATGAGCAATCTTTTCAGTATCTCTAAATTTACTATCTGTTGCAGCGTCATTGCCTGTAGGCATTTGAAATAAAACTTCTATTGGATAAGTCCAAGTAGAGTGATTTAATTTAACACTATATTGTCTGCCGTATTGAGAACTTTTTACATAACATAAAAATTCTTGTACTTTAGCTGCTGTTGTTGTTGAATCTTCAGCTACAGTAATTGCTTTGTTGGCGACAAATGTATAGTCGGCAATATTTACAAAATTTAAATTTTCTAAAGGATTTGTTGTTGTTAAATAAGTTGACGCACCTGTACCCATAGTTACAGTTTTTTCATTTCCTGCTAGGTCATATACTTTAACAGCACCATTTGTAAATACAGCTACATATTGATTATTACTATCACGGTTAATCCAATGAATTGCACAATTATTTGGAAAGACAGTTGAAGCTAATAAGTTTTTAACAAATTCTGTTGGTGGTCTTTTAGACAGACCATCAATTATATTTGATTGAAAATTAACTTGGCTTTCAGCTTGTCCTACATTTCTTTGTACAGGATTTTGTTGACTGATACCGTTAATCAGATTTGGGATTGATTGCGATACTACAGACATGGTTACCTACTTGAACGTTTATGCCCTCTATTAACAATGTAATTCATATTATACTCATCTTTAAGTATATTTGCGTCCATTGCTCTAGAGTCAGCTTGTTCAAAAGCTACGTGAGCTTCTTGTTCATCAAGCGAGGCTAATTTAACTAAAGAATCTGCACCAATATATCTTGCAGCAAATCTTCGAGCTGCTTTAACTACAATATATCGTCTTGCATATTCAGGAAGATGTTCAAACTGTTGAATCATAGTTTTATCAATTTGAACTGGTGCCGTTGTAAAAACATTTGTATGATTTTTTAAGTCATATAAAAATCCGTCTCTTATAGTATATGAATATTGATATTGATAAGGGGCAGAAGGTTCAATTGCTACACAGTTAGTTTCAAGAGGTACTTTATTATCAGTATCTCTAGCTTGAGTTACTTCTAATTCTCTATTAAAGAACCAACCTTGAGTTTGTATACTTAGAGAACTTTCATCTAAAATCTGTTTAGCGACAGCCACATCTGTTCCAATATTTCCTGTAATACTTGATACAGGTGCTTCTCCAATAAAACTTAATATTGTGTTTACAGCCTGTAATTCTGTAGTTGCAGTTATTTGTGTTGCCATTAATTTCTCCTTAATTTAGGGGGTACTTAGGGTCACGTGACCCCTCTAATCTTAATCTACGTGCTTCTATGGAAGATTTATTTTAACCAAAAGGGGCAAAAAGCCCCTTTCAGTCTAAATTTCCAATTTAAGTGATTTTTATAATCTTCTCTTTTTTATCTTCAGGAAGCTCTTGTTTCAAGAAAATCCGTAAGATACCATCTTTCATTTCAGCTTTTTCTATAAACATATATTCAGCTAATCTGAAAGTTTGAGAGAAAGACCTTTCACCAATACCTTTATAAAGGAAGTCGGATTCCGATTTTTCCTTCTTACCATTTACGGCTAAGATATTTTCCTTGGCAGTTACCGTTATATCTTTTTTAGTAAAACCTGCAATTGCCATTTCCACTTTATACTCACCATCTTTAATTTTTGATATATTATATGGTGGATAGTTTATTGGTTTATAATTTTCCAGTTCATCAAACAGAGAATCAAATCCTACTGTAAAATTCCTGAAAGGCGTTAAGTCTAACGTCATATTTTTCTCCTTTCTATAAGCGAGTTAAAGACTGAGGGGATTTCTCCCCTCAATCCATTTGTATTGTATAGTACAATAAAGAAACGATTACGCTTCTTTAATTCCTACTGCCGCTTCTGGTCTAAGAGTTCCATGACCCATAGCATATTTAGCGACCATTAATGTACCTTGTCTTCTGATGTCATAATCTGACTCAACAGCCAAGTCCATAAGTTTAACAGTACCTACTGCTGAAGGGTGTGTAACAAGAGCAACAAAAGTTCTCAAATCTACAGCTTGAGGTGTTGAACCACCTGCTGTAGCTGAACCTGCGTCTACTCCTGAAGTTACATTTGATTCTACAAAGTGAGGAACTGGAATTAAATCAATCCCTGCTACTCTTGCAACTCTGCCTTCTGCGATTGAACCTTTACCACTAAAATCAGCATTGATAACGTTTGTAGCGTTTGCTAATTTGTAGTATTCTTCAAGTCTCATAAAGCATTTTCTGCCTTCTGCTGGAACATAATTTGCGTCTAACTGTTTAGCCGCAGAAAAGATAGCACCTATCATTGCTGTAGATGCTGTTGCATCTGTTGCTGAAGCTATGTTAGCGTCAAATATGTTCGTAGTTACGTCTCCACCTGTTACGTTAGGTGTAGTTCCGATTGCACATTGACCAATAGTTTGTAAAACGTGCTTGTCTTTTTGAAAAGCCAAGGCTCTACCAATTTCAGTAGAGTACGCACTTCTTACGTCCCAATGGTTTTTTGCTTCCTCAATATTTGATAAAAATACTGAAGATATTAAAAGGTCATTAATTGTAATAACCTTTTCGTTATGATTAGCAGTTGAGCCTAAAATTTCTGCTCCTGCTGTATGGTATTCTGCGGCAATTCTTCCCATTACTGGAAATGTCGCTGACTTACCACTAGAAATGGAACGAACCATTTCTGCACCTTGTGTCTTTGAAGCTCTGTCGAAAGAAGTTAAAACTTCTCCAGCAAAAACTTTTAGAAACAATGCGTCTTCTGTACCTGTCGAGTTTATCTGTGGTATACTCGCTGGGTTTGCATTTGACATAATATATTCTCCTTTTAATTATATCGTTAGTTAATAAAAGCCTTACACTTTCAGCTTCTTAATAAAGATTGTCTTCCCTCAAGAAGGTCAATTTAGTCAACTTATTTGTACTTGGCAGTTGCTACCTGAAAAGGTAACACAACTATCTTTTTTTCTTTTTCTTTTTTATCTTTTGATTCTTTTTCTTTTTATTTTTTTTCTTTTTCATAATTATTTCTTTTTATTTTTAGAAACTTCTTCATTTGCTTTATCAAGAAGTTCATTTATATTCTTTAACGCTAAAGTAGATACGGTTAATTTATCATATCTATTTTTAATTGTTTCAAGAATTTTATCATGGTCAGGAATACCTACTGGATTTTTTAAGTAAGTATCAACAACCGAAGTATGTTCAGCAATTTCTGCTTCATACTTTTTTTTCAACGCATATAAAAACATATTATAACCTACTGTTTTTCATTTTAGCTTGAACATCTGAACGGTAAGCTTCATCTTTTTGATACCTGTCGTCAGACATTGCAGCCGTAACTTCACCCCATGACCTAAATCCAGGTGCATTCGCCCCTGTAGGTTTATCACCAGATTGTAAGTTAGGGTCTATTCCTTCACTATTTTTATAACGAGCATTAAGACCTTGAATTGCTAAACGAGTAGCTTCAATGTCTTTACCGTTAACTGTATTATTATAAGAAGTTTGCTCAGCTTCAGATAAATTATTTCCAGCCCATTCCATCATTGCCTTATAATTTTCAGCACCACCAACTTCTTGTTTTAATGTATTCGAAGTTTGTATGGCAATTGCTTCTTGTCCTTTAATAAAAGCGTCTACGTAATCTTTTGGAATACCTGCTTTTTCTAAAGATTTATAAGATTTTTCAGCTAATTGTCCTTCATTATCATATTCCTGTTGTAAAGTTTCTAGATTTAATCCAGCACTTTCAACAGCTTTTTGAGCGTCTTTGTCTATAGATAAGTCGCCTTCTTTTTTATCAGACTGTTCTTCAACTTTAGTTTGTTCTTCAGAACTTTTACTAAGTTTTACTTCTAACTCTCCATAAGCTTTCGCCATTTCTTCAGGCGATTTAAATTTACCAGGAAGCCATTCAGGTCGCTCACTCTTTGGCTCTTCTTTTAATACTGGCTTTGCGTCTTCTTTAGGAGCTTCTGCCCCTGTTTGTCCTTCACTTATTTCTATTTTATCAACCATAAGTTTTTACTCCTTTACTGTGTTGGTTTCGTATAATTGTCAGCAACTTTTGGTGCAACTGCTTGAGCAGTATCAGCCATTTGTTGTTGCTGTTGTTGCATTGCTGCTTGTTCTTGTTCGGCTTGTAATTGTTCAGGAGTCTTTATCAAACCTTCCGTATCAATTCCTTGTGCTGTTGCTAATCTTTGAATCAAATCCATAGGATTTAATAATTGAACAACTTGAGGATTGATTTGAGCAAGTTGTCCTATCTCTGCAACAAACTCTCTAAGTTTCTGTAAATCATTTCCACGTCCCAGGGCTTCTATACCTGTAATAATAGTTGGTCTTACAGAACCTTTAGGTAATTTAGGAATTTCATTTTTACTTCCCATTCTTACCATTAGTAAATTAACAAGAGGTAATTGTAATTCTTGTGACAATAAAGAATAAATACCACCCATTGCTGTTTCTAATTCATTTGCCATGTAACGAATTTCCTGAGCCGTTACACGTTCAGCTTGACGCTGAATAGCTGTGTTTAATAAGAAAGCATAAGCCATTCTTTCTTCTAGTCTTGAGACTGCTTTCTCTACAGTTTGTAAATCATAAAATTTGTTTGCTTGTAAAACTGAAACATCATCTTCATTTCCAGTTATAATGTCACCATTACGTGCAATTGCTAAATCTCTTTTCTTTGTAGTAGAGTTTGGTTTAACCATGAAAACCATTTTAGAAGAAGCCGCAGCACTTTCTACAAGTGATTGTGATAATCCTTCTAAAGATTTTAAGTCACCAATATATTCTTCAACATAAGAACGTCCATAATCTTCACCGTCAACTCTCACCATTCTTAAAGGTAAGAAAGGTAAACGGTCTGCATTATATATTCCAATTGAAGATGGAATTTTTATTCCTTGAGCTTCTTGACATACATAAAATTTGTCATCTGGTAGTTTATAAATATGAGTATATAAATCGCAATTAGTATTAGACTTAACGTCTTTCTTAGACATTGCATTTATTATTTGTTCTCTAACTTCTTCATCTAAAGATAAAAGAGAAACACTTTCTTTTATAACTATTTCTAAAACATTTCCTTCACCGTCCCTTTTACATACATATTGATTTAAACCATATACTCTCATACTTCCTTCTTTTGGAATATAACAAAGTACATTACCACCAACAATTAAATGTTTGATAGCTTCAAATGCAGGAACACGAATAGCCAAAGCTTCAATTTTAGCCATGACATCACGTTCAATTCCAGCGAATGCTTTTTCTATCGCTGTTTTAAGTTGAGGTTGTAAGTCAACTTGTTGTTTAGCTTTTCCTTGAATTGCTAAACGGAAAAAAGGTTGATTTGGGGGGAGTAATAGTAGGAGTAATTTTGAAGCAAGGTTGTTGACACCTCGACTACCTACTGATTGAAAAGGACTGTAGAAGTCACTTGATTGTGTTTGATAATCTTCTGGTATAAGAGTTGGTATTGTTAATTCAGAGCATTCTCTACTTCTTTTTAAGTAATGATTTCTAATTTCAGATAGAGAATTGTATCGGCTTTCAGCTTTATCGTTTACATCAAAACCCATTATTTCTTTAGCCATCTGTTTCTACCTTAACCTGTATTAACGTCTGTTCCACCGGAAATAATATTCAGGTCTGTTTGCATAGCTAATGTTCCCTTCTTAGACTTTTTCTTTTTTGCTAATTCTAAAGCGTCTTCAGAAGACAACTCAATTGTTGGGGCTAATTCTTCAGCCACATTCATTGCTCTAGCTGGTACTTTTTGCACTACTTGTGCAGGAATACTAGGTTTACCACCAAAACACATATTGGACTCCTTTCATTTAATTAAGTATAACTCGTTATGTTTAAATCGTTTGAAGAAGACTGAGTTACTGACGACTTCTTCGCAACTTTTTTAACAGGTGAAGTATCTTTTTGAACAAAAGGGTCTGATAAAGGGTCTTCAATATTCCCTTTAACATACGTTAAATTAGGGTCTGGTCTAGTTGCAAATTTTTGTTGCGGCACACTTGTCCCACCTATGCACATATTATTATCCCCCTAATAAATTATCTTCACTACGTTTTTTAAGTTCGATTAACCAATTAACTACACTTCTTTGACCTGCCTTGAACCAAACTTCACGCTCATTATCTTTTAATGAAGGTGAACGGTCAGGGTAAATCTTATCCAAAACTTTTATAAGTTCATCTACCGTGTATGGTAATTGAATCTCCTCTAAAGGATTTTGATTGTTTTCATTTTGTTTCATATCTATTTCCTTCTAATATGGGAACTATTAAGACCATAGTTGCCCTGTTAGATTTGCTTTTGTATATTCTGTTGCTCTGTTTTCGAAGAAATTAGCGTGTTCTACGCCATTTAACACCCAATCTAGCCAAGGTAAGGGGTTAGTTTTAGCTTCAAAATTAGGTTTTAATCCTAATTGCAACAGTCTTCTATCAGCAATGTGTCGAATATATTGTTTAACTTGTTTAGACTCTAAGCCTTCTACGCCACCCATTTCAAAAGCTAAATCTATAAATTTATCTTCCAGGGTAACCATATCTCTACATATTTGATATAAAGTTTTTTTGAATTTATCATTCCATATTTTTCTATTATCATCAATTAAGGAATGAAATAATTTAATCATGTTTTCTACATGATGACTTTCGTCTCTAATAGACCATGTAACTATTTGGCACATTCCTTTCATCTTTCCGAATCTTTGAAAATTTAATAGCATAACGAAAGAAGCAAAGAGCTGCAACCCTTCTCCGAAAGCTGAAAAGACAGCTAAATCACGTGCCAAGCCTTCAACACCTTTACCTTTATCTTTAAATAAATAATTGTGTTTGTCAGCCATAGATTTACATTCTTGAAAAGTTTTATATTCTTTATCAGGAAGTCCAATAGTATCATTTAATAATGAGTAAGCATGAGCGTGATTAGCTTCAGCCGCAGCAAAAGAAGATAACATCATTCTAACTTCAGGTGGTTTGAATTGAGGAATATATTTATCAAGATAAGCTTTCGCAATATCTACATCACCTTGAGTAAAGAATTTTAATATTTGTGTTATTAAATTTTTTTCATTAGAATTTAATCTTTCATTCCAATCTCTAACATCTTCAGCTAAAGGAACTTCACTAGGAAGCCAGTGCATTTTTTGTTGTGCGTCATAAGCGTCAAAAGCCCATGGATATTCAAAAGGTTTGTAATGATTTCTTTCTTTAAATAAACTCATCTTAATAATTCAATCCCTTCTATTATAATAATAATTAATAATTCTACTGCTAATATTGTATGATATGTATGCCACAACACACTTTGTTTTTCTTTTTTTGTTTTGTCTTTATCATGTATGCGTCTTCCACATTCACATCTGTTATTACACTTGGTCATCTTCCTTGTCCTCTATTTCTTTTATAATTTCGTTTTTCAGATTTGTTTAAATTCTTCTTATGTCTGCCTATTTTTTTCTTGCTTGTTTTTTTATAAGTGTTGACACCCCACTTAGGTGCTTTTGCCATTATGCTTCACAAGCTAAACAGTCTTCTTCTGAATCTGGTCTAACTTTCCTTTCAATTTTTGTTGAAATTATTTCTGCCCTTTTGATTGCTTCAGAACGACAGTAATATAAAGTTTTTAATTTTTTCTTCCACGCTCTTAAATGTAATAAATGTAAATCTCTTATATTCACATCTGAAGGAACAAAAATATTTAAACTCTGTGATTGACAAATATATTTTTGTCTATCAGCAGCTAATTCAATAATCCAATTTTGGTCTATTTCAATTGCTGTAGCAAAGACATCTTTTTCCCAATCATTTAATTGTTCTAAGTGTCTTACTGAACCTCGATTAGCAAGAATGCTTTTCCAGGTTTCTTCGTTGTCTATATCTTTTTCTTTTAAAAGTTTTTGGAGATATTTATTTTTCATAAAGTGAGTGCCACTCATAGTTTTTTGACTATAGGCATTTGCTCGGAGAGGTTCTATGGAAGGACTAGTGCTACCACAAATAATACTACTTGAAGCATTAGGTGCAATAGCTAAAAGATGAGCGTTACGCATACCTGTACCTTGCATATCAGGTGCTTCACCTTTTTCACTAGCTAAATTTTTTGAAGTTTGTTCGGCTTGGTCTTTTATATGAGAGAATATTTTTAAATTTAATCCTTTGGATAACGCACTCCCAAAAGGAATTTTTTTACTTTGGAGATACGAATGGAAACCCATTGTCCCCAATCCAATACTACGCTCTTGACTAGCAGAATACTTAGCACGGCTAAGGCAATCACTAGCGTTATTAATAAAATACTCCAATACGTTATCGAGGAAACGAACCACGTCAGGTATGAACTCAGAGTTGTTTTTCCATTCATCATATTTTTCTATATTTAAACTTGATAAACAGCACACGGCTGTTCTTGTTTCATTTGTTGGTAAAGTTATTTCACTACATAAGTTAGAGTGATATACTTTTAATCCTAATTTTTTCTGTGCGTCAGGCAAACTTGCATTAACTGTATCTTTAAAAAACAAATAAGGCTCACCTGTTGTTACTCTAGTCTCTAAAATTTTTTGCCACAATTTTCGAGCAGAAACAGTACGCACAACTTTTTTTGTATGAGGGTCAATTAATTGCCAATCATCATTTGCCCCTAAATTTTTTGTACAGTCTTCGATAATATTCATAAATTCATCTGTAATAACTATACCATGATGAAGGTTCAAACATTTTCTATGAACGTCTCCACCACTAGGTTTTCGCATTTCAATAAACTCTTCTATTTCAGGGTGACTAATATCTTGATAGACTGCATAGCTGCCCCTTCTAGTTTTACCTTGAGAGAAAGCTAACATTTCACTATCCACTACGTGCATAAAAGGAATTGAACCTGAAGATTGAGAACCACCTGAAGTTTTTGTTCCGTCACTTCTTACGTGTCCCCAATATCCACCGATACCACCACCAACAGAAGCTAACCAAGCATTCTCTGTGTAATGTTCAGTTAGTCCTTCTCTACTATCAGGAACATAATTAAGAAAGCATGAAATTGGCATTCCTCTTTTTGTTCCACTATTAGTTAGAATAGGAGTAGCGAACATAAACCACAAGTTAGATACATATTTATACATACGGTCAGCCATTGTAGAATCATCAGAGTAAGTATCTACTACTCTTTTAAAAGCTTGTTGAGGACTTGTTTCGCTATCGGTTAGATAACGGTCTTTAAGTATTCTCATTCCTGCTTCCGTTATTAATGTATCTTTACTGTAGTCCATGTTATTCCTTCCATTCTTTTTTAGGGTCAATATTTCCTGTTTCTTCTAATTCAATTATTAAATCAATATAGCGTTTAGCTTTTTTCAAATCTTGTATTCCATTCTTATCACGCCAACGCATTATATATTTGATAACATTTCCTTCAGCGAAAGGTAATTGATTTGTCATTACAAAAGTTATAGGTTCAATTTTATATTTCAAATAGTGAGGTGGCTTGTCTACCACCTCTTTATCTTTTTCTTTTTCAGCTTTTGATTTTAACTCAGACAAGTAAGTATCACCTTCTACACTTGCCATAAGTTTACCTCACCTGTTTTCTTATTGTAATCTCCGTATCTTAAAATCCTTGCAACACGTGCTTGTTGTAAAGCGTCATGTTCGAAAAGACCTTGTTTCTCATAAGTCTTAACAACTAAGTCCCACATCTTTTTAATAGGCATTCTTTTATTGTTAAGAATTTTTTGAGCAGTAACTATTCCAACTGTAGGACAACCTGAAAAGCCATCAACAGCGTCACCTGTAAGTGTTTGCACTAAGTGCCACCAATTACATTCTTTGTTACTTCTTTTAACCATAGTTTCACCATTATATAAAGTACCTGGAACTTGTCTCAAGTCTTTATCTATTGAACATAGAATTATCTTCTCGTTCTTCCTAGGTTTGGTTGCGACAATGCCCATGACATCATCTGCTTCTAGATTCGGTAGAATTATTGCATTCCATTCCTTCACTAGATACTCACGTAAAGCCTTTAGTATAAGAGGTTTACGTTTTTGTTTTCGATTGTCCTTGTAGGTTGGTAAAACATCTTTTCGAAAATTGTTTTTATCAGTCAACGCTACAATTATTTTATTTGCCTTAAACTTTTCTTTAAGGTCTTCTATTTCAGAAAGCACTAAATATTTTCCTTGGTTTTCATCTGCGTGTAATGTCCACAAGCCGTCTTCCCACTTGCAATCATACTCAGCACTTACAGCACATTTATACGCTAGAATATCACCGTCTATTACTATTGTGTTTTTAGCCATTTCTATTTTTCCTTTCCGTTAGTTATAAATAGTTCAGACAAAGGTATTAAAACACATTTGGCTGCTTTATAATCGCCAACCATTTTTGTTCTATCCTTAAACTTCTCTACTATTTGTTTTAATTTAGGCACATCAAATACTAGCTTACAATAATCTGTATCACCTGTAGCTAATACATGAATCCATATATCAGATTCAGTAGTCATCAACCCACTTGGTTTTCCATAACATTCAATTTCAATTGCTATGTTTCCGGTTTTATACCACCAATCTCTTTCTGTCTTCACTTCACATTTTTCTTTTTTTGACATCAATAAAGAGACAACTCTATCTTCTCTTTCTTGTCCGTACTTTAAGTCAATGTCAAATTTTTTATTTCCTTTTGGCATTAATGTGTTCCACTCCAATTGTTTGAGATTTTATATTCACCTGTCAACGGTACTCTTAAATTGAAATGTTCACCTGTTTTCTTAATAGATTCAACAGCTAATTTTCCAACTTCTTCAGCTTTATCTTCAGGGCATTCGATTTGTATTTCATCATGCACCCAAAGTAATTGCTGAACACCTTCAATATGTTTAACAGATTTATCAAATTCAACTAACCATTGCTTACATACTATAGCCCCTGCACTTTGTAATAAAGTATTAAGAGCTGCGTACTCTGAACGAACTTTGACTTGTCTTCTATCTAAGCCAATTAAATATCCTCGCTCTGAAGTTTCTTGAACTTGTTTTATTAGTTTACTTAAAGCAGGTAATCTATTTAAGAAACGAGTTCTTACTTGAGCTGCGTCCTTGTTAGATTTACCTGTTACTTCTGCAATCTTATTTACACCGGCACCATAAAGCCAAGCATATAAAAATCTTTTGCTTTGGTCACGTGTATCTAATCCTGCAAGTTTTTGATTTTCAGTATGTATGTCACCGTTAACTACAAGATTTGCATACGCACCGTTATCATACTTAGCAATGTAATGTCCTAATAATCTAATTTCTAAACTAGATATATCAACACCACACATTGCTTTTCCTTTTGGAACGATAAACAATTCTCTAAATTCTTTACCGTAAGGAACAGTAACAGCAGGAACTTGTCCTAAATTAGGATTTGAATGCGTTGCTCTTTGAGTTATCGCAGAGTTAGTATTCACCGTTCCGTGTAGTCTATTGTTACGTTCCAATTTTAAGTAAGCCTGTCTTCCTTCAGCTAACATACCTATTCGTTTTTCTAATAAGAAATAACGAGCCAGGAGTTTAGCTTCAGAATAATCTAAAGAATTTAAAACTCTATCATCAACTTTTGGTTGACCATCATTAGTAAATTCTTTTGGCTTCCAATTATATTTAATCTTTAATCGTTCAGCTATATGTCTTCGGCTTGATGGATTAAAGTCTTCGTAAGTTACTTTAATAAAAGGCTGACCTTTAACATAGCCACGAGTTTTATTATTTACTTTTGGTATAAACTCTTCTTCTCTTTTAAGAGGTGGAAAAGTTTTTTCCATTTCTTTTTTAATAGTATCTCTCTCAGATGAAAGAGTTGCATAAAGTTTAGCTGCTTTATCTTTATCAAAAAGAACACCATATTGTTCTTGTCTACTTATTATTTCCGAAATTAAGTGTTCCAATTCTAAAGATTGCTCGGAATATTTTTTCTCCAAAATCTTTTGGTACAATGTATGCGTTACCTCAACATCTTGAATACAGTATTCCAACATTTCTTTTGTGAATGTTTGCCAATCTGTAGTTATGTGTTGCTTATAATTTCCTAATCGAACACCCCAAGATTTTAAGGAGTGTTTGTTTACTAAATTTCTAGGATAATTTTTATTATGAACACGTCTCATGTCTGACTCCATTAAGTCTGACCAAATTAGCCGTGTCGCAACTATGGTATCAAAAACTTTTGCTTTAGTTTTAAATCCATACAATTTTTTTAAGACTGGAATATCAAATTTAATTATATTATGTCCTATAATCAATTCGGCATTAGATAAAAGTTCTAATCCCTGGTCAATTGTAGGAGTGAGTATCTCATTCTTGTCTATATCTTTTAAAACAATACAATGAGCCTTCGTACAATCAAATAATAATCCGTCTGTTTCTATATCAAAAACATATTTCATTTTATCCTTCTAACTTTTTTTTCTAAATCATTAATTTGTACTGCTAATTTTTTATTATCATCTTTAACTTCGTCTAATTCTTTTTGTAATACTTTCATTTCAGGAGAGTTCTGACCTATACCTCTAATAATAGTTAACTCACCCTCAGCTTCTTGTCTTTTCTTTTTCTCTTCTTTATAAAGGCGTTCAAATTTATTAGCTAAAGACTGTTCCATAGACGCAAGTAACTCCTTTTTCTCTTTTTCTAACTTTTCTAACATATTATATCCTTATCATTTTCTTTATTACACTACGAGGATAAACATTTCTATCCCCAAATTCTATTTCTCCGTTGTCTATAAAATAACTTGCAAAAGAATAAACATAGTCAGGTGTCTTATCAAATATCCAACACTCTGTATGTACCTCTGCACAAGTCATATTATTAAATTCATTTGATGTTGCTAATGTTGAATCCCCCACTATATCTTCCCATATTATTTTATATTTATAATATCTTTTCTTGCCAACTATAAGAGGTTCACTTGTTTTCTTTTTCATTTGTCTCTTCTGTTACTGGAACAAGAATTTCCACACCTTCATAACCATGTGTAATGTAGTGTTTCTTTTTTCCAAATATTCTATCCCAACCTTCTTTATATTTTTCGGTTGGTTGATGTATTGGATTTCCTGCTGAATTTCTATTTTTATTATTGTAACTATATCTGTTCTTCATATTAATTTAAATCCACCGTGTTTGTAATTATACTTCTTCCTAATTTTAAAAGAAAGTTAGAATTTTTTTCGCCATTTTTATTTGTTGTACACGAAAACAAAAGTGTAATTAGAAAACAAATAAAAAAGAACCAAAGTATTTTTTTATACATTAATGTAATGTGGCTACCTGTGTCTGTATTCTAAATGCAGCTTCCTCAAAGGGAAACATTTCGTGTAAAATAATCTCAGCATGAAATTTATATTTTGCTGAAGGCAAAGGAAGTATGACATCATGTAAAGGATTTTTTTTAGCTGCTTTAATAGCATTAGATATTTCGCCAATTAAATACCAACTATCGTCATCTTGCCATCTTCTTTTATTTCCAATATTAAAAGTCATTTGTTCCTTTTGTTTCTACAAAACAAGAAGTGTCTTCATCAAAATATAATGTTCCACACTTTCCTGTATTACCTGTGTGTCTATTCTTCAACACACGAACTGCTGTATAATTTTTATTCTCTTCATCATTTTGATTTCTCTCTAGTGAAATTACTTGGTCACTTAATTGACTAATTGCATGAGAACCACGTAAAGAATTTAATGAAGTTTGTAATCCATCTTCATATCCTCTATTGCCGTCAGGTCTTCTTAAATGTGAAACTAAAATTAATCCAATATCTGTTGCTTCAACTAAACTTCTAAGTCTAGTCATAGTCATATCAATTAATCTTCTTTCATCATGTGTTTCTAATCCACTAATAATAATAGAAAGATGGTCAAGAATAACCCACCGTACACCAAGACCCTTAACAAGGTAACGAATCTTGGATAATAAATTTTCAGACTCGGTACTACCGAAATGGTCGAATAGATACATAGAGCCACTACCAACTGTTCGATTAAAACTATTTCTAAAGTCATCTTTACTAATTCCTTCTTTCGTTAAATGTAATGGTTTCCTTAAATCAATTGACATCACACCTAATGCTGTTCTCTTTACACTTTCTTCTAGTGCAAGATAGCCAACACATTCACCTTTAGAAATTAATTGATGTGCTATATGTCTGCATAATTGTGACTTACCTTGTCCTGTTCCACTTGTTATTGTTACTAATTCACCTCTTCGCATTCCCAATGTTTTAGTATTCAAACATTCAAAAGGATAAGGTATACATTTTCTATTGTCTTCTTTAATTAATGTTTCAAATATATCTGTACCTGCAATAATTCCATCAGGTCTATAGGATTTGCCACCCCACATACAATCTATTAATTCTTGTACTCTTCCATTCACTAACATTTCGTTAGCGTCTTTTAATGGTAGCTGTGAAATTTTAACTTTTCCAGGCGAAAATAATTTCGCACATTCTAGAGCTGCTGTATTTCCTGCTTCATCATTATCAAACATTAATACAATAGTTTCAAATTTTTCTAACCACTCTATTTGTTGTTGTAAATCTCTTTTTGCCCCTGCACTTCCTGTTTTAACACTACATACAGCCCATTTATTATTCTGTATGGAAGAAAGTGACATAGCGTCTACTTCGCCTTCTGTAATAGAAACAAGTTTGCCCCCATCACGCCATAAATTCTGTCCGAATAATGTTGCTTTCTTACTATCACCTAGCCATTGAAAAGTTTTGTCAGGGTATCTTAATTTTTGTGCAACTAAATTT
>VTLG01008140.1_pt1 | contig 16595 bp, 18 predicted proteins | sample 4694571 | NCBI WGS metagenome assembly VTLG01 (sample SAMN12604809, study PRJNA352737) | marine metagenome | biome: ENVO:00000447; feature: ENVO:00000209|ENVO:00000569|ENVO:01000036; material: ENVO:00002151; isolation source: viral sequences binned using virsorter ...
AACCTTGTTGGTTAATAACAACTTCTTCATCATCAGGTAATCTATTTTGTAGTAATGCTTTTTTTCTTGTGTACTCTTGAAAAAATTTTAAATTCTTTTTATCTATACCTATCTTGCCTTTACTGTCCACCATTTTACCTAATCCACCTTCTTGCGTATCAAACTGACTTTTTCTTTCAGCACCTTTGAATCCTCCTTCATCTTTCTTCTTTCTTACTTTGGCAGTTACTAAATCTTTTTTACCTTTCTGCATATCTTTAATGCGATTCATCTTTTGTGGATTTAATTGTGTATTACCTAAATCCAAGTCAGGTTGACTATCTAGTTTGTTTAATGGTGTTTGTACTTTATTTGCAAAGTCTTGTAGTATTTTTACTTCTAAATTTAAACCACTTGTATTTGAAACCGAAGCACTAGCACTACCTGTCTGTTCTTTTACTAATGATTTTATTTTTGCGTGTACTTTGTCTCCATGCAATCTAACTTCTTTTTCTGTAAAGCCTTGATCTAAAAATACTTTTAGCATCTTTCCATCATTCTGTGCTTTTACTTTTCTTCCATTTCTTAAAGACCAAGACATCTTATCGAAGTCAGATTGGAATTGTATATTGGCAGACCCATAACGAGGTTTAGTTCTTTTGTAAGCTTCTGGTGCTATAAAAGTAAGATCTTGTGTAACTTCTGTTTGAACTGTTGGTTTTTTTTGTTCTCCAAAATCTATATCTGATTGTAAAACTTTTCCTTTTTTAGTTACTGTTAACTGACTAGGATCAAATTTTACTGATTGAAATGCACCTTTTTTACTTTTAAAAGAAACAGTAAATTTACCAGTAGACTCATCAAAACCAACAACAGTTCCTATGTTTCCTCTATCTGCTGCTTTTACTTTGCTGCCTAAAGGAATACTATCTTCATTTATATTTGTTGTTTGTTGTTTTTGGCTGCTGATTTCTTGATCTAATTTATCAGTATCTACACCTTCTTGTTTTAATTTTTGTTTTTGTTTTTTTGATACTGTATCTATATTTTTTACTGCATCATTAATAGTTTTGTTATCTTGTTTAGTTAATATTGCATCTGCTTCTGCTGGTGTTTTACCTTTAATTTTTTTAAATATACTATCTAATCCATCTATAGAAGTTTTAAAACTAGCACCAAAAGCACCACCAAAACCTAGACTTAATAAATATTCATCACGAGTTACATCATCTCCTAATAAATCTCTAAGGAAAGTTTCACCCACACCAAAGCCAGCACCAAAAGCACCACTCTTTGCAACACCTTTAAGACCTTTTGTTGTTGTGCCAGCAGGTATTATTTGTATAAGACCAGCAGCTACAGCTTCAGCTTGACTTATTTTTTTTACACCTCTAGCTTTTTGTGCTGCGATATTTGCATAGTAACCAACAGCAAACTGACCTCCACCATAAGCTGCAATACCTAAAGGACCAAGAGCTAATAAAGGTGCAAAAGTTAAATCAGCACCTATACCAGCACCTATTTCTATACCTAAACCTTTTGCTAACCCTGACAGGTTTTGTTGTGGCTTCTCTTCTGTTAAATCATTAAATACATTATTAGTAAAATCAAAATCCTGTGAAGCAAAATCAAAAGTTTCTTCATCAAATAAAGTGTTATTTACATAATCATCAAACTTAGATTCCGTTTTAAAAACATTAGTAAAAGAAGAATTAATTACTTGATTTTCAAAGTCTTTTAATTGCGTATCAGATGGTTGCTGATTAAGTTTATCAACAATATTTGAATCTGTTTTTTCTTCTTCTTTGTTATCAAGAAGGCTTTTAACAATATTTGAGTCTGTCATGTTAGTTCTTTAAAAACTGTTTATAAGAATTATTTTTGTATGCACTCCAAGCATTAAGTCCTTGCTCGTCATATAGTCGCTTGGCTGCAATTACATTAATAATAGGGTCGTATAACTCTTCTTCAGATTCAATATCAAATACATTTAATAATCTGTCTCTATCATCTTTCATATTTAGTTGTAACAAGCCTATAGAAAATTCACTTTCTTTTTTTGGATCAGTTCCAGATTTTACAGTATCAATCATAGGATCACCTGCTGACTCTGCCATTGCCACAGCAGCCATAATTTTTGCAATGCTTGGTTCAAAACCTACAGCTAATAACATTTCTTCTATCTTAGGTTGAGGTATTACTTTTGTCTTGTCTGTATCTTTTAAAATAACGTCTAATGCTTTTATCTGATTATTTTTTACTTCTTTCATATTTATCCTTTCAACCATTGGTACAATTAATTCGTCACCTACTTTTATTAAATCTGCGTTAGTTATATTGTTTGCTTCCATAAACGCTTTTAAAGGCACATTAAATTCTTCTGCTAACTGACTTAAAGTATCTCCCTGTTCAACTTCAACTGTAGTGGGCGAGTCACCGCTAAAAGCACTAGCTTCTAAATCATCACTTAGTAATTTTTCATTTCTTGTTTCTGTTTGATTGTCTTCAAAAGTTGCATTATAAAAATCAACATTAAAATTTTCAAATGATTTTATTTTTAAATTTTGACGTAACGATTCACCAGCAGGTGTAACTGAACCATTAATAGATACAACTGTAGTAGTTGGTCCTACTTGTAATTCATTAGTATTAACTTCACTAAATAACTTTGTATTTGTATCGTAAGTTAAAACTTTTTGTTCTTGTATATTTACTGTCTTGCCATCATCTTGACCATCTTCTTCAACTTCTTCAACTTCTTCAACTTGTATAGGTTGTGATAAATCTAAAGCTGGATCATAAAACTCATAGTTACCAAACCTTTTTGAATTTTTTATTTTTCTTAACTGACTTAAATACCAATTTCTAACTGTTGTTCTCTGACCATCTTTATCTATCTGAGCATCAAGTCCTCCATTTTCTTTTACTAATTTTTTTAATTCTGTATTTAAATCTTGCATTTTATCTACGTCATCAGCATCTTTATAACTAACTACACCTGACGCTAAATTTACTTTTCCAATAGTTCTTTGACCATACTTTATTAACTCTTTCATTGCTGGAAATCTTTGTTCTAAATTTTTACCTTCTGTTTTACTTAAATAAGTTTTTAATTTAGTATATTTTTCTCTGTCTGCTTTAGAAGCATTTGGTCCTAAAGCTTGCATGACATCTGTTAGTTGTATTAAGGCTTGATTCTGCGTTACTGTACCTGCATCATATTCCGTTTCTAATTCAAAAAAGAAATCATCAACACTAAAGTTTCTAAGATCATATTGTTTATATAAAAATTCAATTTGCTCTGGGTATCTCTCAGCTAGTGCATCTAATGTATTCCCTATATTTTTAAAATAATTTAATGCTTCTTTACCATCTGTAAATTGAGTGCGAGAAAAATCCAGATTATTTAAAGTATCAGATATAGTATTTTGATCGCTTATCTTATTGTAATCATTTTGTTTTTTCTTTATATCTTCTTTCTTGTCATATATATCTGTTAGTAGAGTTTCAATTTTATTTTCACCATCTGCTATATAAAAGCTACTTAAAGGCTGTTGTATTACATTTCCATTTTTTAATATTGTTTTTGGTCCTACTTTTAAATTACCTATCCAGTTAATATATTCTTCTACTTCTTCATAAGCAATATCCATATCAAGATTATTGCTTTCATAATAATCAAGAATTTTTAATACATTTGTTTTTACTTGTCCTATCATTTTTGAAGGCGATACTGCGGTAGCAAGACCTCTATTAACCATAGAATCTACATTATCTTGTAATTCTTCTAAAGCTAAAAATTCTCCCTGCGAAAGACCATTATTTTTTATTCTGTCTTTTTCTGTATAATTATCATCTATTAAATTTAATTCTATATTGTCGTTATAGTTATCTATACTAAACCAAGAATTTAAAACTGAATCGTTAAACAATACACTAGCTTGTTTAATTTTTGACTCTGCTAATTTTGTTTCTTGATCGCTAAATACTTTTTGTATTGCAAGATTTTGTTTTGGTAATATATGTTCTCTTATTAAACTAGCTCTTATACCTCTTGTATTAGCTAGTTGTGAGCTTTGAAATTCAGTAAGTGCTTTATCAAAAGCTTCAGAGTTTACATCAAATTGAGATAAAGGTTGTTGTATGGTTGTACCATTTGGTAAATCAACATTTACAACATATTCATCAAAAAACTTTTTTGTTTTTGCTTCTTGTCCATTGGCTATATTAATTGCTAATTGTTTTTCTATTCCATATTGCATAAATCTATTTGTTCCAAGAAAATGTCTAAAAGTTTTTTTATCAGTATTTGCTTCTACTTCTTTTCTTATTTCTATAAGTTCTTTAGGTGATGCACCTGCCACTTTTAACATTCCTTCTTCTATATCTCTTTGTCTATTTTCTTTTCCTTTTATTTGTATAAAATTTTGCAATGTAGGATTAACAACTTTTAAAATGTCTGCTAAATCTGCCATGCTACTTCTTTGTGTAGCAGTAACAGGTTGCACAAAAGTATTAACTGGCCTTCTAAAACTTTCCCCTGCTGTGCTTTGAAAACTTGAAGTCATAATTTAACTACGTCTAAAAAAACTTTGTTCACCCATACCAAGTTCGGTATTAAAAGCACTTGAAGCAGCACCTAAAAGAATTGAACCTGTTGTAGGTATTTGGTTATAAGCGTCAATAGTATTACTTCTTAATCTATTTCTAATGCCTTGATATTCTGCTTCAGTTTCTTTTACATTAAATAAATATTGTCTGTCCATAGATTCAATGCTTTGTCTTATTTTTTCATTGTAGTTTGCACCCTGTCTTGCTTGATCCATTACTAATAAATTTGTGGTATTACCAACTTGTCCTTTTGCTAATAAAGCTTTAGTTGCTACTAATGTATCAATAGCTTTAGCAAATTTATCTTGTCTAGCAGATACTTTTTTTTCTTCTAAACCTTCAGATAAACCTAATTGTTTGTTTCTTTTGTTGTCTTCTGCTGATTGTGTGCCTTCTACTTCTTGTTGAGCAACTTGTTCGGCTTTATCTTTTGCAGCACCACGCATAGCAAGCCCTTGAAATAAACTTATACCTCCACCAACAGCAGCAGCAATAGAACACATTTAGGCAATCCTCAGAAATTCATAAAATGGTTTTTCATGTTGTCCATACTTTTCGTGATACTTTATAAAAACAAAACCGAGAGCTTCTAACCACTTTATAGCAGTATGATTCTCTGCATATACAAAATTATATAGTAGTTTATAAGATTTCAACAAACTATCTACCCATTTTCTACCTTTTCTTATTAGTTGTATTTTGTATTTTTTATTAGAAAATAATTCATCAGTACAAATCATAAATATACAACCACCTTTTATTACTCCACATAATCCCATAGGTTGATCTTCGTCACCAGCTATTGTTAAAACTTTTTCACCAAATAAATAAGACAAACGCAAAGCATCTTCTGGATCTTGCCCTGTTTGATATAGACCTTCCAACCTATCCATCTGTCTCATGTTTTGACATACATAATTAAGATCTGATAGTTTTGATTTTCTTAAATATCCCATTAAGTTCTTCTACTCCTCATGTGAAATACTCCTTCATATTCTGCACTAGCTAACAACGTAGGCAAGAATGTATTGTTCTTTACATCTATACTTACTCTATCTGACTTGCTCATAATAGGCACTTTAAATGTACCTGTATCTAAATTAATCTGACCAATAGAAGCAGAAGCAGCACCAAGCAAACGACCAGTAAATTTATGTAGAGATGTGTCTCTATTCTCAGGTGTTACTTCTACTTGAAAGAAACCAGAATCTTCATACTTAATATAAAAATGATGTATTTGTAATCGACCACTTATAAGTTCAGTAGCACCTCCACCACCTTGAGTTAATCTTTGCTGACTAAACCTATAGTGCATTTCATAGGGTTCACCAATAATAAATTTACTATTTCTATAATCTCCTGTTGCTGTAATGGTAGAAGTAGAACCATCAACTGCATTAGTAGTCGTAAGTGCTTGTCCTGATACAAGAGTTTTTGTATTACCTTCAGCATCTACAAACGTACTTGTTTCATTACTAGCAAGATAACGACCAACAACATTCATGTTGGCTCGCAACCTATAAGGAACTGTAAATGTAGAAAGACCAGTAGCAGAATTGTAAGCAACAGATACACCGCTAGTAGCTTCAGTTACTTTGTGGTCAAGGTGATATTCAAATTCTGCATTAGGTTCTCTAAAGTTAGTTTCAAATGGTATTTTTTCTAGGGTTACACCATTAGCTTCTTGTATAACCATTATTAAATCAGTACCAATAAAATCAATATTTAAGATAGACCTATTACTGTTAAATGTATAAGTAAACCAAGCATTTAAAGCTTTAGTAAAACCTTCACCATATAACCATCTGTTTACATATAACTTGTTTGGATTTTCTGTACCAAGCAAAACAAGAATATCTTGGTTGTTTGATACTGCCATTTTAAAAATTCCACTTGGTATTAGTCTTGGTACATGGATAGTTGTATTTGCAGCATCTTGGATTTGCTGACCACCTGTAATAATATATTCTCTAATACCTGCAAAAGAACCTTTCTTAGTTAAGAAATAGATAGAAGAGCCAGAACCTACAGGCTGTGCTGCTGCGTTACTTTCAAATTCAGTTTGTACAAGTACGTTAGCTGTTGAAGGTGTAAGGTTATCTGCTGAACTTGATAATACAAATTGCGTTTGTTCAGAAAATAATATAAGTTTTTCTCCCATAGTTACTGCGTGTTTTAATATTGCAACCTTTGTATGTGATGCAGCTACATCTATAGGTTCAGTATCTAAAACTGATAAAACTGTTTCTGGAAAAAAATTAAAAAAATCTGATACTGTTGAAAGTATTACATTATCTGCTGCAAGAAACCCAAGTCTATTTCTAAAGAAAAATACATTATTAATTTTACTACCAATAAAAGAAGGATCTGGTGATGATACTAAATCACCTACAACACGTTCACCCCATTGAGGTAGTGTAAAATTAACTCCAGATATTGTATATGTATCTCCATCAACTCTTGCAAATCTAAAATTACCATCAGCCTGACGTATAAGAACGTGTGGCATTGTGTCGTAATTAAATTTAAAAGGTATGCCAGCTTCTACTGTTTCTGACCATTGCCCTTCTTCTAAAGCATTACCATTATTAGTTGTGAATTTAACATAGTAATTATCAAAGTCTGTACCTTCATCACCAACAATTTCTACTACATATCCATTAGGAGATACATTAGGAAGATCAGTAAACTGCTGTACTGTATCTTTGATAATAGTCATCTTTGTATTACCTTGAGAGTCGTTACCGTCTATTGAAAAATTACTGCCATCATTTTTCTTGATATGTATTACAGGACCATTTCTAGCAATCGTAAAACCTGTAAGACCAGAAGTTAGTCCACCTGCAAGGTCAGAAGCTACAGTATCAGTTGACAAGGGATCATTACCAGTAGTGTCATCTGTAACTGTTACACCATCTACAGTTACCGAATAAGTTGTTTTAGCTGTTGCTTGTTTTATAAATATAATTGCTTGAGTAATATTACTAGCACTATTTGATACTGCTGTATCCATTGCTGTTGTAATACTTGTATTAACAACAAAAGTAAAATCAGCAATAGTTACTGTTTTCATTACACTTCTAGGGTCTGAAGTATTTAAATAATTAGTGCCATCTGGTTTGTTTACTGTTTTTTCTGTGCCATCTAATTCAAAAACTTTTACATTACCATTACTAAATATTGCTACATATTGTTCATTTGCATCTCTATTTATAGTTTGTATATGAACATTACCAAGAGTAGAATTACCAACTGACGATAAAAATTGAGAGCCAGATCTTTTTGTTAAACCAAGAACAGGGTTGCTATCAGCATTATCTTGTATATCAGCGTGATCTGCTTGCTTTAAAGCATCAGAAGATTGCGATATACCCCTTAATAATGTAGGTATAGCTCTTGATATAACAGCCATAGTTATCTAATTAAAGCACTAGAAGGATTGTAAGTATCAAAGATACTGGTAAGAGAAGGATCTCCTCTCAATATATTGTGATCTGCATTTGCTAAATCTGTTTCCATTAATATTGCTCTAGCTCTTGCTTCGTCTTGTTGTGTGTAAGTTCTTAATGCTTGGTCACTTACAAGTCTGTCAACAAACTTTCTTGCAGCCTGTATATTTATATAATGTCTAGCTGGTTCTGGTATCTCATTAAAATCTCTAAAATAAACAACAGTACAAATTAAGTCTTCATCAAATTCATATTTATTATTTTGTCTATCATATAATTTTGTACCACGTTGTATAGGATCTATTGTTGGGTGTTGATGAATATTGGCATCAACTCTAAGAATATCTGTAGGTAAGTTAATTTGATTAGATCCATCTCTTGTAAGAGTTACATCTATTTCTGTATTAAAAGACCAACCTTCTGATTGAACACTTTTATTAACTTCAGTAAGAGTTGATTGTGCTGTAACAGCATCTACTGGAAGCAAACCTATAAGGCTGTTAATAGGTGCTTCTCCTATAGCAGCCAACATTATGTTGATACATTCAAGTTCTGTTGTTGCAGCTACAGCCATTACATACCTCCTGATTGAATCTTTTTGTTTCTAATCTTAGCTGTTTCTTTTACAAATCTAGCTTTTTCAGCAAGCGTTGTTTTACCTGTATCGTTCATTTTTTGATTGTAGGCATCAACATAAGCTTGACCTTCTAGACCAAGAATACCTTTTTTCTTTTTATTCTTGCCAAACATAGTTAATACCCTTTCTTTTTAATCTTAAGTGAGTCTCTCCCACCTTTCTTTTTTTTCTTCTTTGAATGATACATGGGTATAAAAAAAGGGTATCTAATAATAAGATACCCTATAAATTGAAATTAAGAAGCAGATAGCTTAATAGTAGCTGCACATTCTGGTCTTAGGATTCCATGACCAAGAGCATACTTAGCAACCATTAATGTACCTTGATACATAATTCCGTAGTCAGAACCAGAGATCTCAGTTGTCATATCCATAAGTTTTACTGTACCAACAGCAGACTTGTGGAAGACAAGACCAATAGTTTTACTATCGTCACCTGAGTAGGTGTTGTTCGCACCACTTGGGTTTGATCCTACGTTACTCTGAGGTACGTTGTTTGACATCATGATGGGTATGCCAGCAACTTGTTGTACCTTACCAGAAGCAAACGAACCATTACCCTGTGGGTTAAAGTCCGTATCTATTGTCCGAGTTGCACTTTCGGCCAATTTATAGAATTCCGCAGGGGGCAATACGCAGTAGCGATCTGTAGGTGGGATATCACGCTCATCAAATGTCTGTGCAATGTCATAAATAGCTGCTGCTATTTCATCACCAGTAACATCAGAAGAAGCTGTATTACCATTAGCAAGTGTTAATACAAGACCACCATTACCACCTGTAAGAGTAGTAGATGCACGACTCGCATTAGCTATTTGCTTCGCTACGTTTTGATCGTATGTACGGGCAAGTGCCTTACCTAGTTCATCAGCGTAAGTAGCCCTTACGTCATAATGATTCTTGAGTTCATCTATATTTGCAATGAAACTCTGTGCAATTAGAAGATCATCTATGTTGATAATCTTTTCATTCGCCAAGATTTGGTTTGCTCCAACGAGGGGAGTACCTACTGTATGGTACGCAGCAGTAGCAGTTCCAAGAACTGGAAACTGTGCTGACTTACCACTTGTAATAGTACGAACTGAATGAAGTTGCTCGTTGAAAATGTTATTTCTGGCAAACGCAGTTAGGACTTCCCCCGAAAAAATTTTCAGAAAAAGAGCATCAAAGCCTGTACCAGAATTATTCACCAATCCAAGACGAGATGTAGTGGCATTAGCCATTCCAAACTCCTTGATTAATGTTTACAAATTTGAGTAACTAACTTCGTTTCAATCCTTTCTCTCAAGTGGTATCTGACGCATCAGGCACAAGGATATTTAGATTTCTACTCTGTTAAGTTTTTACAGACCCACAATTCCACTTGCGTAGTGCAAGAGCTTTGCGAGTTAGCTTGCCATCTTTATCTTTTAATGGTCCTTTTGCCTTCGACATTCTTGCACAAAAAGATTTTCTTCTTGCTTTTTGTCTAGGAGAAAGACCTGTCTTTTTAGTAACAGGAGCTTGCAAGTTTCCACCTGTTGCTTTGTTGTATTTCGCACGGCCAGAAGGAGTCAAACCCCCTGTAGGGTCTTTATCCTTCTTAGTAAGAGATACACCTTTAGACATAAAAAATGTAAGCTACTTAAAATATAACACTATTACGCAAACTTTAAACTATCTCTATCTTTTTGTTTTTTTCTTCTTCTATGTTGATAAGCAATATTTTTTGAACTTGTCTTTTCTCTTTTAAATTTAGTTAGTTCTTCTTTACTCATCTCACTTCTAGTCTTTGGTGTCTCACTACTAACTCTCTTTGATGGTCTGCAAGCAGGGTAAGGTCTACCTTTCTCATTCTTACCTCGACCACATTTTTTGCCTGTTTTGACATCAACCCATTTTTCTTTGAACCATCTATCAAGACTCATTTGCCTACTTGTTTCTGTGCTTTGTTATGTGCAGCTTTGAATGAAGAACCTTCACGCATTAGCTTCTTCATCATATCCATGTGCTTTTTAGAATGATGCTCTGAATGTTTTTTCAAAGTTCTCATCTGACTAAGGGAAAGCTTCTTCATGAGTAGCCACCGCCAGCAGCTTTGTATTGTCGTACAAGCTGTCCACTTGCATAAGCAGAAGGCCACTTCTTAACTGTGCGTTTTACTTTAGCTTTTATTCTTGCGTAAAGTTTTGGGTTTGTAGGTTTAGCCATTGCCAAATACGTTAGAACCTGCTAAACGTGCTTTTACATTTTCTGTATAAGATACGTCTTTCTCCCAACGAGGATCAGACATAGCAGTCACTACTTCTGACGTAGATCTAAATGGTGTAGGTCCACCTGTAGATGCACGACCTGAGTAAAGATTTGGTTCAACTCCCATAGCGTTATTGTATTGTGAATAGATACCTTGAACAGCCAACTTAATAGCAGGTCCATCTCCTGTATCAGTTAACTTATTAAAGGCTTGGACTTCTTCAGAAGGTAGATTTTCTATAGCCCAAGAAACCATTTGACCATAGCTTTCATCTCCACCTACTGAATCTTTGATACTTTGTGCATCTACTTCACCTGCCATAGAAGCATTGCGAAGACCATCTAAATAAGTATCAACAATTTGCCTTGAGAAGCCAGCATCACTTAGCTTGCTGTAGTCATCTTCAGAGATCTCATCATTCTCTGCAAAGCGATCTGATATATCTATAGGATCAATACCAACTTCTTCTAATACAGAAGCAAGACCATCTCCATAAAATTCTTCTGCATTAAATTCAGAATCGTTAGTTTCTGTTTCTTGTTCTTCTGTCTCTTCTTCTGCTACACCTTCTGGTTCTTCTCTAGTTTGATCTATAGCACCAAGCTTACCTTCGAGTTCTTTGTAGCTGTTTGCTAAATCCTCTACAGTTTTAAACTTACCTGCATACAGGCCATTGTCTTCTTTTAAACCTTCCAAGTCTGAAGCAGACATTGGTGGTGTCTCTGAAACATTTACTTGTGATGAAGTCATAGTGGTTTTCTTTTAACTATAGTGAATTGTACTGCCATGTCTAGTAGTGACATCACCAGACTTCTCAGGTACAGGGTTTTCTTCGTTAACACCTAGTTCGCTAACGATAGCTTTTTCAGAGACAAACTTTCCGTCTTCATCTCTTTTTCTACTGGACTTCTTGCTGGGCATTAGGATCCTCCATTGGTTGTTGTTGTTGTGAAGCGTCAGCTAATTTTTTAGGATCAACTAAAGGTGATCCCAAGGCAGCAGGTCCAAGACTTTGAATAAGCTGCTGCTGTTGCATAGCTTCTTGTTCTGCTTGGATTTGTTCTTGTGTTTTTACTAGGTTAGCAGTATCTATACCAATACTGGTAGCAAGACGTTTGACCGCTTCATCTACATTTACGTATTGTCTCATTACATCTGGTCCTAAAGCTTGAGCTACAGTTCCTATAAACTCTATCAGTTTATTTCTATCATTACCTCTACCAAGACCTTGAAGTCCTGTCACTATCTTGGGTTTGACCAGTTCATCAGGCAGCTTGGGAACCTTGCCCTGTCTTACTAGCAGGTGCATACGTCTTCTGAGATATGGTAGTTGAAACTCTTGGGTCAAGATACTATAGATACCACCAAGACTATTCTCTAGCTCTTGTGCCATAAGATTTATCTCGGCTGCTGTCACTCTTTCTGCGTCACGTTGTACTGATCTTGCCATCAAGAAAGCAAACTCAAGTCTTGCTTCTATTCTTTGTATGGCACTAAAAGCAACAGAGAAGTCTGCACTCTTACCAACTTGCATGACAGAAATATCTGCTGCTGTACCTTCTCTTACTGCTCCATTCGGTGCTTTGCTTATGGTGGCTGCTCTTGTGACCCCATTCGGATTGACAAGAAAAAGCGTTTTCGCACTAGCAGCAGCACCTTCGATTATGGCTTGCATCAAAGACTCAAGACTAATTAAATCTCCTCTGTATTCTTCGACATAACCTCTACCATAATCTTCACCATCAACTCTGATAAATCTAAGAGGCAGCCAAGGTGTTACATCTACTCTTGATCTACCATCTGTGTTTGGTATCTTCTCTCCTTTACATTCTTGAAACCAGAAGACATCATCATTAATCCTTTTTATATGTGTATATATATCAAGGTCATCTGTCATTGTCTTAGCGTCATAGTTCTCTTTCTTCTTGATCTGTTCTAAGAAAGCAGCAGGTAAAGCTTGTGGGTGTATTGTTTCTTTGGTTAGTATTTCTAATACGTTACCTACTTCATCACGCTTACAAACAAACTTAGATAATGGAAATACTTTTAAACCTGCATCTGTTAGATATAACAAGACATTACCTGATACGACAAGATGTTTGATCGCTTCAAACATGGCAACTCTGTCATTAGATATTTCTATCTGATTCATCAAAGCATTTTCTATTGTGCGTAGTCCTTTATCTATCTCACTCTGCATTTGTTCTTGCCCTTGCTTTCTTATCTCAAGAGCATCTATTTCTAATTTAAAAAATGCTGTGCTTGGAGGAAGCAAAGTCATTAATAATTTATTTGACAAACTGTTCACACCACGACTACCAGTAGCTTGAAAGGGAGTTTTTATCCTCGCCCTTGTCCCTGATGTCTGTTCTGGTATCAAGCTAGGTATCGTTAGCTTTGAAGATTCTTTTGCTTCTCTATCGTAGACAGACCTACTACTAACAAGTGCTTCATACCTACCTGCTGCGGTTGTGCCTTGTGCTGAGTATTCCATATTAAGCTGGATAGTTTAAATCTCCACCTTTACCACCATCAAGCAATGGTATCTGCAATGATTTAGTTCCCATCTTTCTGCCCATAGCAGTTTTTGTTTGTGCAGTTTTTTTCTTTTGTGTGCCAGTAACAACCTTATCAGCAGTATCTTCTATAGGAGAATCAACTGGTTCTACGGCTGGGGCTGGTGGTGGTTTGGGTCTTCCTCCTAAACACATAATTTATAAATATTAATTTTTCCTTATACTAGCATGAACTAAATTAAAGTCTTCTTTTTAGTTTGCGTTAGCTTTTGTGCTGTAGCAATAGTTGGATTAGAAAAGTTTTTAGTTTCTTTTTGTTTTGCAATCTTTAAAGAATCTGCTGTTTCACTTTTCTTCTTCGTAGTTTCAAGACCTTCTTGTTCTCCTGTAATTACAACAGGGTCATTCTTGCTTTCATACTTTGCAACTTTTTGTTGAGTCATACCACCACCACCAAAACACATAGCTAGTTCTCCAAGACTCTGTTAGTTAACATAGTTTCTTTTTGTCTTAGTTGCTGTTCAATTAGGTAGTCAACAACAGACCTCTGCCCTGCACGATACCACACTTCACGATCTGATAGCGATAGGTCTGGGTGTCTGTTAGGAAACACAGCATCTAAGGCTTGTATAAGTTCGTCAGTAATTACAGGTAAAGACACAAAAATTAAAGAGCTATCTCTATATTATATGTTAGTCTGTAGATAGCAAGGAGTGGTTACCTTGTTGCAACGCTAGAAAACCTCAAGGGTGTGGTTCCTCTTGGGGTTTTCTTTATGGGTTCCAAAGTTTTACTTCACCTGTATTGTAATCATAATCTCCTTCTCGCAGTATCCTTGTAAGCCTTGCGTTCAAGATAGCATCAGCAATCGTATAACCTTTCTTAGTATATGTCTCCTGTACCTTAGACCATAGTGCTTCTTTGGTATCAGGTGTACTAGCTAAAGTCTTTGAAGCAGTAACCATACCCATACCTTTGATACCAAGTATTCCGTCACCAGCATCACCAGCTAACGACATCTCAAACCAATGCCTGTCTGCTTTCTTGTTTGTGATATGTTCTATCGAATCATCAGCTATAAGTTTGCATGGTAGTGTTCTCATATCTTTATCTACTGAAACTATTATCGGGTCTTTGTATCTGCCATTGGTAGCAAGCAAACCAAGTACGTCATCTCCTTCTAGGTTTTCATAAGCTACAGTTTCATATCTTTCTTTTACTTCTTTGATAACACTTTTAAGTGCTAGTGGTTTACGTTTACCTATCCTGTTGATCTTGTACTCAGGAAATATCTCATGTCTAAATGTAGGGTAAGAAGTAAAGCACATAACTATGTCATGCTTGCTGTCAGCAATACTTCTATAAACATCTAGTCTGTTCTCTATCAGATTAAGTATGTCTCTTTCATCAGAGTGGAGAGTATGCTCCCAATCATTCCATCTTGTGTCTTGCTCACAGGCACAGCAAGAATTGTAGATCAACCAATCAGCATCAATAAGTAAAGTCATAATTAAATAAAATCCTCATATACAACAAGCCGACCTGTCTTCTGATCGTACAATAATTTATCTACTTCTCCTGTCATACCAGTATGTCTTGATTTCAACACCTTTAGTTGTAATCGCTGTCTCTCACTGGCTTCTCCTGTCTGGTTTCTTGAAGCAGATAACACGACATCAGATAACTGAAGAAGACTATGCGATCCTCTCAAATCAGAGGTATCAACATCTCTGCCCGACTCATGTGATTGTCCTTGTGGTCTGCGTAGATGGCTGACCAATACAATAGCTATACCAGTTGCTTCACTCAAACTTCTAAGTTTGGTCATTATTATATCTATCGCTTTGCGTTCATTATCTAGTTCAAGACCAGACAAGACAATGCTTATGTGATCTAGTATGACTACCTTTACTCCATCAACAGTAGCTAAGTATCTTATCTGTTCAAGCAATACATCAGGCTCAAGACTACCGAAGTGATTGTATAAAAAAAGATTGCGTGTTGATGTGAGGTTATCAAACGCAATCCGCAGATCATCTTTAGTTATGCCATCTTCATTTAAGTGCAAAGGAATGTTTAAGTCAATACCTACTAGACCTTGAAGAGTTCTTTGTACTGATTCTTCTAACCCAATGTAACCAACCTTAAGTTTTCTTTTTAGGAAGTGGTGGCATAGCTCCCTGCATATCGTGGATTTACCTGCTCCACTTGCGGAAGCTACTGTAAAGATTTGACTAGGAAACAAACCTCTTGTGTATTCGTTCAGCTTTGGAAATGGAAAGTCTGATACAGGTTTACTTGTTTCTTTGGTAAACAAATCCCAAGCGTCTGCTGCATTAATAAGAGAGTCAGGTCTTACTGGTCTAGCTTTCCATAATCTGTCTTTGACTAGCTCTCCTTCTCCTAATACAAGATGATCGTTTATATCATTACGATCTAGTCTTGCTATAGCTGCCTTACCTCTTGGCAAAACCTCCATACATTTCTCTGCTGCTTTGTTACCTGCTTCATCATTGTCAAAGCAAATAACGATACGACAAAAACTATCAAGCCATTTATAGTTTGCTGCTAGGTACTTAGCTGCTGACTGCACTCCTGATGGTATGGATACACAAGGAAACTTATTACCTTGTATCTGACTAGCACTCATGCAATCTATCTCACCTTCGCAAACAGTTAGAAAGACAGAACCATTACCTCCATGCTGTCTCCATAAATGCTGACCCCATAACTGTACCTTTGACATATCTCCTATCCATATAAACTTCTTATCTTGAAAGCGTATGTGCTGTGCAACATCATTACCTTTCTGATCTTTATATGTAGCTACTTGTACTGGCTGTCTTCTGTACTCTGACATACCATAACCAAATAGTTCTGAAGTCTCCTTAGTGATTCCACGTTTAGGTAAAGCAATCGGTGTTACCTTAAGTAACTGTGGGTTTGGTTTGTAAATAGGAATGATCTTACTGGTCACTGGTTTTTCTTTTTTGTTTGGGTAGTAGGTGTATCCGCAATCCATTGTGAAACAATGGTGGTGTCCATCATCAAAGACAGCACAGTTTTTTTTACCGCACTCAGGGCAAAGTATCTTGGATTTATATTTGCTAGTCATAGTACCAGTTATAAGTAAACTCTTTGACAGGAAAACTTACGTTACCAATACATACT
>VTLG01008965.1_pt1 | contig 16595 bp, 20 predicted proteins | sample 4694571 | NCBI WGS metagenome assembly VTLG01 (sample SAMN12604809, study PRJNA352737) | marine metagenome | biome: ENVO:00000447; feature: ENVO:00000209|ENVO:00000569|ENVO:01000036; material: ENVO:00002151; isolation source: viral sequences binned using virsorter ...
TTGCTTCGCCGAATAGCTCGGCTCAAGGGGTAGTCAATAATAATGCAACAATGATAACTCCATCAAGCTTGCCCCAGAATCGCTACAGTCAAGGAATTGTTTGCACCTCGCCCAGTTTGACCATAACCCCTTATTTGACAGATGCGTGGTCATTTAACCGCCCCACAGAATACGTTACAAGACAGAATATATATGATGAAGATACAGGAGAGGTAAAATATGTCCAAGAAACCCCAAGATTTGAAAAAGATAATTACAACTTGAATTATGGAATATCAATGCAATTTAATATTCCTTTGGGAAATGGTGGGGAACTTTGCAAGAAAGCTGCGGCTGTAAATATCGAAGCTCAAGAGTTATTAATATCAAAAACAAAAATGGAAATGGAATTGTATCGTTTAAAGATTTGTGGTGAGCAAGCAAGGTTAGGAGTTGTGTTTACAGGAAAGTATCAAATAAATTGTGACGGAATCAAGCTTATTGCACAACCAAACCAAGTTTTGCCTCATACTCATAAAATCGAAAAAAAATAGGGCTTTTAAATCGCCTGTAAGGGGCTTGAAAAATCCTTTGCTTATGTTTATACCTTGTCTTTTTTAGAAAAACGCTTAGTTATTTGTTTGATACCACTCTTTGCAATTCCTTGTATCACAGGGACAAGAGCCGCAGACCCACCAGCGACCACACCAATAACAGCAGTAGAAATGAGTACTTCAGGTGTGCCAATAAAAGTCTCTCGAAAGGGAACGTCCTCATAAAGCGTAATGCACTCTGTTTTGTCTGAGGATAACTTATGACCTGTAACTCTTTCAATGCGTTTTGCGTTTCTGTAATCTCCAACTTTTTGCTCATTTTTACTTGGACACTCTGGGATTACTAAATCTTCTTTTTTCTTTTCTGGTGTTTTAGTCTCTGGAATATCTGACTCTGGCATAGGTGGAGCATCATTTGTTATTGGCAAATCTTCAGTAATTACCAACTGATCTGGTCTGTAATCAATAGGGTAAAAGCTAGGAAATAAAGACTCACCACAAGTCAGAAACACTCCATTAGGGTCATCAAGCAAAAGCTGTGTGTTTCCAGTGTTTTTTATATCTCTATGCTGATAAGTACAACCTACTACATCTATTTCTAAATTTGTTATTACAGGCAACACAGGGTCAGGCTTGTATATCTCAGGAATATAAACCTCTGGAACATTGATTTGTCTGATACCTATTTCTGGTATCTCCATTATTTTTTGGGCTGGATATATTCTGGTATAGTGCCGCCTGTCATATCTGGTAAAGCATTATCTAAAACTTTTGGCATAATTCCTTGCACATTGTCCAGAACTTCATTCATTACTCTTGCTTTGAACTGTTCAGAGGTAACAAAGCGGTAAGCGTAATATGAACCGCCCAACATTGACAAGGTTAGAAATAAAGACAACAATGAAGCTATCTGACAAATTTTTTGGAACATAATGCTGAAAGAAATTTTGATAAAAATGGCTACGCCTTTGACTTTAATGACGTTTTGCGTTGTGATCGGCCTAGCTCCACTGTACCTGATTGCTGGTTTGATGACTCGATCTTTTTCAACATCAACTCCCCAAACTGAATACCGCCCTCAACCATTACGATAAATCTAGTTTCTTGCTGAACAACTGCTTGTGCCTGTTCAAGTCTTTCTTTATGAACTTTTAGTTGTTCTTTCCATTCAAGAATTTGTTTTTCAGTAATATTTTTCATAGTTTTATCAAACTATAGACCAAGTTGCACCTGATGGCACTGTAACAGTTACACCATTAGCAATAGTAGGATCAACAGCTATTGCATTATATCCAGAGGTTAAAGTATGTGAACTGCTTATCTCAGCTTTTACTTCCAAAATGCCATTACTACCTAATATTTTTGGAGACGTTAAAGAAGTTGTTATGGATATAGCCGCTGCTAATTTTGCAGAACTTACAGCACCATTGTCGATAGTAAAAGTTGCTCCGCTGTTGCTGACTACTATATCGCCTTTGTCACCATCATCTGTTCCAGCTACTTTTTGAATAGTTCCATCATCTTTTTTAAGAAATATCTCGCCTGTATCGGTTCTAACGGCTGGTTCACCTAAAGCAAGATCACTTGCACTTGGGTCACTTCCAGAACCTTGCTTAAGTTTTATTGTATTGGCCATTGACTTACCTCCTTAAAAGTTAATTTTAGTAAGTGCCTCCATTAACATCAAAACCAGAAGTTGATCCATCTTCAAGAAATGTGACCAAATCGCTGAGTGCCACTTGCTTCATAGTTCCATTATCGTTGCACACAAACCGATCTGCGGTAGCCAAAGTTGTTGATGTGGCAGATGTGCCTCCGTCCATTAAATTTAATTCAGTAGTGGTTGCAGTTACACCGTCCATAATATTAAGTTCCGAAGTCGTTGCAGTTACACCGTCCATAATATTAAGTTCAGATGTTGTAGCTGTGACACCATCTAAAATATTTAATTCAGCAGTGGTTACAGTTGCACCATCTAAAATTGCAACTTCAGTTGAAGTTAGTGAAGCCAAAGCAGCCGAAGCCCCTGACTGACAACCTGATAAATTATCAAGGTCTGCGTCATGTGCTTGTACGTTAGAGCCAATAGCAAGTCCTAAAGCTGTCCTTGCTGCCGAAGCTGAGGTTGCACCTGTTCCACCGTCACCGATTGCCAGTGTTCCAGTGATAGAACTTGCTGCAAGATCAACAGCGATTTCAGTTGACTCAATAACTAAACCACCATTTGATTTAAGATCAACGGATAAAGTATTTGCTGACTTATCTAAACCATCACCCGCTGTAATTTGACCCGCCCCAGAGAATTGAGTAAAAGCTAGGTTGTTAGTTCCGACCACAGCTGATCCCTTATTACTCGTACAAACAAAAGCATTATCAGCATTGACAGTTCCTTGCTCAATAAAAGTAAACATACCCGCCGCATCAGCCCCCGCAGCTAAGTCATCAGCCCTTGCTGGTGATGACCCGACTATATAGATGCCGTTTTCGGACGCAGTAGACTGGTCTTTGACCAACACTCTGTCATTTGTTGAAAGAGATACACCATCTAAAGTGTCTCCATTATTTAAAGCAGTAGAAATTGTTATGTTTCCTGTAGTTGCCGCGACACAACTATCTTTAATATCTAAACCCTGTGCGACTCCATCAACATAACCTTTATTTGCCGCATCAGCATCAGCGGTGGGGTCAGCTAAGTTTGTAATTTTTTGGCTGTTTAGACTTACACTTCCATCAGGGGCAGTAAATTCATTTAATTTTAGTAAATCACCCGCAACTAAAGCTCTAAATGTAGGAGCAGCCGCAGATCCACTTGTAGGGCCTGACAAAACAGTATTTGCAGTTCTTGTATCTGTCTTGTTAAAAAATGCACCAGCACCACCAACAGTGATGATTGAACTTGCAGATGGTGGGGTAGATCCATTATCACCAAAACCATAATATAATTTTAAATCCGCTTCATTAAATGCTAATTCTGATGGAGATAAACTAGATGGCGCACCCGCACTTCCAGACGCTGCTCTTTTTTTAATTCTTATTGTGTTAGACATAGCCTAAAAATTACCTCCATTGACAAGTGTGAGTTTAGTTGTTGTGGTATCTGCTTTAAATGTATCACTACTTGAGTCGTAATACACTAATGAATCATTAACTTTATTTGATCCATCAAAGTCAAAACCAGCGGCGGCTGGGCCTTGTGGCCCTTGTGCCTTAACAGTTACAACTCTTGTCTCACCATTAACAGTAACAGTGTTTTTATTCTGAGTGACATTAATGTTGCTCATATTGTAGTGTAGCCCTCACTTACAAATATAGTACCCTCAACATAGTATTCACGCTTGCCGCTACCATTTAAAAGCAAAACGTCATAAGATAATTCGTTTGGTGTGAATTGTAAAGTTTGAACATGACTCAAACTGATACTAAATTCACCATTAGTTCTGTTTGTATAAGCCACTGTAAAATCTGCATATTTACCTGTCCTCTCTTTGTTCCATACTTGGGCTGCAACTGTAAATCCTGTTAAATTAACCGCTGCGTCATTAGAATCTGTTATTCTGAAAAGTTCAGTATGATCCGACCTTCTTTGCACTGTGAAATCATAAGTTCCAGCAATTATTGCCATTATTCAGCAGCCTCAGCAGTATTACCTTCAGCAACCCACTCAAGGTACTCTTGATAGTCGGTGTTTGCTTCATCAAAAGGGATATATTGTGGTTCAATAGCCTCACCATTTTTATCTTTTATTTTTGTAATAACATTTGTTTGTACAATATTATCAAGTTTAAACTTTTTATACATAATTAAAGCTCCGAACTCAAAGTTGGCGAAAAGTTAGCCTCTTGAACACCAGCATTACTTCTACCAAGATTAATAAAAAAACTCTGATTATTTATGCCTGATGTTGATACTGTGGCATTTGTATTAGTTGTTTGATTATTAGTAATAGTTGGGCTTGATCTCATTGCAACAGGCATAACAAAAAACGATCCATTATCAAAATTATTATCTGTATAGTGTTTAAGTCTTATACCTGTATATATTTGAAAATATCTTTGACATAAAGCAAGCTCCTGTGCAAATGATTTATGTTCAAATTCAGTATTTGTGTCTCCCACTTCTAATTGAACTCCTGTAAGTCTAAAATCATTATCTGTTGAAGAACCTAAATTTGCTGTCTGTCCTACAAATGTATTTGGACTTGAATCAGAACCCCAAACAGTTTGCAGTGTTCCTGATGTGTAATCAGTTCCAGAACCTAAACACCATGAAATCATTAATGATTCATTAGCATCATTATCAAAAGCTCCTGTTGTATCAGCAGGAATAGTGATTGTTTTCTTTTCCCAAGTACCAGCAGAGCTTACTGTATATGTTGCACAACACATTCTATTATTATCTATATCTTGAAAAGCAACAACATAAGTGCCTGTAACATCTGATTTAACGTGAAAAGAAAGTGTATATTGTTTTGCAGAGCTTGTTCCTTTTGCAAAATCTTGCAAATTCTGTCCTTCTAGTTTGTGTTGAATTGATATAAATTCATTTCCACCAAAATTTGTATCAGCTGTAGTGCAATCTGCGTGGTAAGAAAATGCAAATCCATCTGGTGTGTCAGTGCTTTGGTTTATAGTGAAAACAGTGCCTGAATTGATGTCTCTCCATTTAAATCTATCAGGGCCAAAATAACCAGAATTACTACTATTAGAACTATTCCCCCTTTGATTTATTAAAAATTCTCCATTTATTACCTTATTTCTATTTGAAAGTTGACCTCCATTTACAGAGGTTAATTTTGCTGCAACACCACCACCGCTTGATGATTCTAAATTGTTGACTTTGATAGTTGACATGATTAACTAGGCTTTGGATTGTCTGTTTTAACTTTAGTAATAGCATCTTTCCATGTGGTTGTACCGTTAACGCTATCCCAATATTGCATATCTAATTGTTCTTTTATGCTTGGATAATTAGTTTTTCTTTTATTTTTATATTCTTGTTTTGCAAATTCTTCATCAACTGCACTAAGGTCTATTGTTACAGTATTACCCTGTTCATCTTTTACATCAAAAGAGGAGCCATTAGTGTAGATAACCGCTGCTTTTGGATAAAGCTCATAAATTATAGTTTCTTTTGAAATCACCCAGCTATCTCCATTAATATTAAAGTTGCCGTTTGTGCGCCGTCTCTGTTAAAGGAATAAACGCCAGATCCGTTATGTCTAGCCATCATAATTGTATAAGTTGTACTAGAGGTTGTTGATGGTGAGTCAAGAAATGTTATTACAGCGTCACCATAAAAATCATCTTCACTATACCAAGTTGACAATCTTCCTGATATGGAAGTTCCACTGGCTCCACCTCTATAGACTTTTAAAGAACCACGCTGGTTGTCAACTCCACCCGCAAATCCTGTCATGGGTGAAACCATTTTTATAAGGACTTTACTGCTAGCACTGGAAGGGGTGATTGATGCTTCTAAACCAGTTGTAGCATAAGTACCACTTGTTGAGGTTGCCATTGTAGTGCTAGTTTGCTGAACAACTTGAACTACCATGCTCGGTGAAGCTGGAAATTTAATAATTTTGTCAGAGCCTAAAGATGCTGGCCCTTCAAGAGCAACTGATCCTCCCCCTGATGCTGCGTTTAATTTAATTTTTGCCATTTATGCAGCCTCCAAAGCAGCAACTTTCGTTTCTAATGTTTCTATTTTACCTACAGCCTCTTGCAATGCAGCAGCAAGTAACGGAACTAACTTACTTTGATCTATTCCTTGATAAATTGGATTGCCTAATTCTTCTTCTTTATAAACCTCAGAATCAACTTGAGCTTGAACAACAACTTCATCTTTTGTACCTGATGCACATTCGGGTACAACAGCTTGAGCCTCGTGAGCAAAAAATCCATCTAAGGTTTCTGACGAATTATTTTTAAAATTAAATCTATATGGTTTTAAAAGTTTTAATCTAGTAATGCCATCAGATATTGCAACTGCATTTTCTTTTAATCTATAGTCTGATGTTGTTTCATAAGAAACGCTTTGGCTATGAGCAATAATTTTACCTTGCTCATTTCCATTTCTTCTAAATGTTGCTAATTGGCTTCCATCAGTATTTGTGTTTACATATAAAGCTGCACCATTAGATCTTGATAAAAATATTGATCCGTTTCGTGGTTCTAATCCAAGACCCAAAGTGTTGTTAGATAGGCCGGGTGTAAAAGTGCTTATCATAGTACCATTTACACCAAATTTAATATCTCCATTGTCTCCACTCATTTCCATTCGAGCCTTTGTGCCATTATCTAAAAAGAAATCAGCACCAGATCCAGCAGGGTGTTTTTGAGTTACTATATTAAATTCAGTGTTAGCCGCAGTACTAGCTGCAAGAACTATTCCAGCACAAGTACTAGCTCCATCATTAGTATTTTGAATCTGAACAGTATTTTCATTGACTCTTGAAGTTGTCGTGGTATTTACTGCTACATTTAATCCTGTGCAAGATGGGCTAGTTGTTCCAATCCCAACTTTGCCAGCATTAGTGATGGTAAACAGATCAGCACTATCACCAGCATTAGTTATGCGTAAAGAATCACTATTTGATCCTAATTTTATATAACTATTTGAAGCACTAGATGAGTACCGACCTATTTCAAGTTTTGAATTACTATCATCAGTAATTTTTATTCCTCCAGCAACACTTAACTGATCGTAACTACCACCGCCCACTGAAGAAGTATTAACTAAAAGATGTCCGTTACTGTCTATAGTTGCTCTTGTAGTTCCCCCTGTATTTAAACTGACAGTATCAGATCCAAATGAAAAACCTGTATTTGAGTCAGAACCAACAATCGCTGGTGCGGAAGCTGATCCGTCAACTCCAGAAATACCAGTTGTTCCGTTGATTGCTAAAGCCATAACTATAAGATAACAAGGATTGCACCGCTTGGCACAGTAATTGTCACGCCATTGTTAATTGTTGGACTAACAGAGTGTGCGTGTTTATTAGCAGAAATTTCATAGTTTTGAGTAACAGTTTGATCGTTCTCAAATACCCATTGATCGTTTCCACCGCCAGTTGCACCCGCCCCACCAGCAACTGCTGTGAAAATACTACCATTAAATATCTCAGCTTCAGTGGTAGTTGAGTTAAATCTTATATCACCAGCATTAGGACTTGCTGGCCTTTGCGCTGTTGTCCCTACAGGTAAACGTAATGCACCAGTATAATTGTGTATTACTGAGCCAGTAAATGTTGCTCCTGTAAGAGCAGCGTGACCAAAGTTTTCCTGACTAATATTTCCTAAAGTAATATACGCATTATTAGCTGCATTTCTTATACGAAATAAATTTGTGCTTGTATCAATATGAGGTTGAAAAGCTGTATTTATTGAAGGATCACCAGAACCACTGTTAAAAGAGTTTATTGCTGCTGTTATTTGATTTAATTTTGTGCGGACTTGCGCCCCTGTGCCATTATCTATGACATATCCACTTCCACCTGTTGTATCTGTTCTTGCCATTAATTAAACACCTTTACCAAATCCTACCGCAGAAAAGTTAAAATTTCTATTTATACTTGCATTTGAAGAGTCTTTGAAATGGACTGAAAAACCAGTCGAAGAGATATTTGTGACTTGGAAATAATCACCGCTAGTAATATTGTCAGTTGCTGTAATTCCTATTGATGGCAAGTTGCTGTTTGCTCCTAACAAAGCTGAAGTGCCTGTGAAAAATGGGCTTGAAAATGTTATATTTTTGACCCCTGCTGTAGATGCAATCGCTGTTGCACTTTGTTCAGTCCTTCTTTGGAAAGTTGCTGTGTAACCTAGCTCTGAAACTTTTATATTTTGGGCTGGGTCAGTTGTACTCAAAATTACTTTAAATTTAAATCCTCTGCCTTTATATGTACCATTTACAAAAGTTTGAAATGCAGTAAATGTTGGTGAGCTAGAGGGATTATCTTGGGTGACTGCCACAAGTATTTCACAATTTGTTGCTGTGGCTTGTCCACCGTCAAAATCAGTCCAAGTATCTATTAATGCTGTTCTTGAATCAAATAAACTCCCTGAGTAAAAACTTTCAGTTTGTATATGTCTTTTTAAATCAAGACTAAATACACCGCCTAAATCCAAGATCTCATTAAAAGCATATTCTCCTGTGGAATTTGTAGCTGGGTCTGTAAGTTTCAATGAATTTACAGAGGAATCAAAAGTGACATTGGTTTTTGCACCTTGAAATTTTGGCGAGTCATTATCTTCTCGCCTTGTCTGTGCCGTCAAAGCTCCAAGTGAATCAGGTAAATCAATAATTATTGAAGCCGAACTATTGCTTACTCTGCCACCATCGTCCTCAAAGCGAACCAAATATTCTCCCTCAATATAGGGAACAGTAATTTGTGTGCTATTTCCAGCCAATTTATCAATGTCAGTAGCATTTTGAAAAGTACCAGATCCATCAGTTTTAGGAGAATGTCTGATCCTACAGAACCCCCCATGTACCACATCTGTGTCCACTGATTGATCCCATCTAAGACGAATAAGTTTTGGACTTACTGGTTCAATTCTTAAATTTTGTACATTTGCTGGCGGGGCAGTTTTGCCGACAGTTGCGATTGAAATAATAGATGGGTTAGATGATGGTTGTCTAAGTGCGTTATAACTAAAAACTCTTATTTCGTAGGTTCCTTGTTCACTGTTAAAAATTTCAAAATCTGTTTTACTTACAGTTGCAGTTGTAAAGTTTCCATTATTAAATCTGTATTGAACACGATATTCTTGAACACCAGCAACTGCTTGCCAGTTTAAAAATACTTTACTAATAGCTCTATTGTTGACTTCAACAATCTTTTCACTTGCTGATAAGTTTGATGGTGCTGGTTTTTTATCGGTGAGTGTTGTTATTGTTCGACTTGGCAAAGTTGTTCCATCTTCAACAAATGAATATTTGCCAGTATTATGAAATACCGCAGTAATTTGATATGTTAAAGAACTAACTTCCGTAACACCAACAACTCTAAATAATTGAGTCTCAACAGTATCATTTTCCAAAATCCATACAGAGTTTGAATTTGGTGCAACACTTAAAGCACTTGAAAGATTTATCTCTGCTCCTGAGATACTAGAAACAGTTTTACTTTCAACTGTGCCATCAGGTAAAACTACTGATAAAACAGGATTATTGTTTGCATCTAAATCTGTTGCCGCAGTCGCATCATCTACAACTATTGTTGTTGTTGTTGCACTACTTATACGACCTCCTCTTCTAACGCCAGATCTAACAGGGTCTGAAACTTTTATCACAGCACCGACTCTTACTAAAGTACCAGCCTCAAGAGTTGTAGTAAAAGAAACAACCTCACCTTCATTTGCCTGTGTGTACAAAAACCACTTGCCGAGCCTATGTGCCATTCCCCTAGATGTAACTGCAAATGCCCGAATATTTTTAACAACAAATCCAAATTTAGCCTGTAGTGCCGTATCTTCTACAGTTTCATAATCAAACTCTTGAGTCTCCATATCAAAAAACTGAACATTTATGACTGTATATTTGATACGTTTAGATGTGTTTGTATAGCTAAATCCGTCAGGCAAAACATTTGCAAGATTAAAAAGATAACTAGGATCTGTCGGTCTATCTTGGGTTATAGTAATTGACCCAGCTTGATAGTATGCTTGAACTCGCATCACACTACAAAGCTCTCCTACGAGCTTATATGCGTCCTGTTGATTTTGAATCACTGCGTTACAACTGAAACGTGGCTGTGTGCCTCCTTCATTGTCTGAAATTAACTCATTGTTATAAACAGAGGCAGAATAAAAAGCAAATTTATCAAGTTGACTTTCTGATATATGATCTCCAAATCCATAGCGACTTTCTGTGAGCAAATTGTAAAGCACCCAAGCTGGACAATTACAATATTCTTTATTTGTTTTCAAAGTTCCATTAAATACTCCGCTAAAAGACAAACTACCATCTGATCTTACGGTTGAATTGTGGGGAATTTTTATCTTAACTCCACGAACCCTAAACATGGCTCTGGGCATCTGTGGAAACTGTTCAGCATCAACTCTCAAAGCAACATGAGCAGTGTTTGGATATGCATTTTGCTTGTCTATGATTTCTGTAAATGAGGAAAATACTGTGCCATTTTGTAAGGTAGTGACACTACTATCTGCTGTATCTCTAATAACTCTTACTGTTATGGGAAAAGAAAAACCAGATGGAATATTAATTCTGTAATCTCTAAAGTACGCACTAGCTGACTTTCCTGTGATGGTATCGTCAATCGGTGTGGTTGTAGTTCCGTTATTTTGAATAATCTGTATTCTTATGTCAACTGAAGTTCCAGAAATATCTCCATTATCTTCAAATTTTTGTAAAGCGTTAAAACCAATAGTTACCCTTACAGCGTTGATATTAGAATTAGTTATTGATCTTGAAACTGGTGTTGAATTAGTTACAGCTACTCCTACTGTTGTTTCTGTTTCAATATCTGAAATACCAGCAATGTGTGTCTGGTTTGCTGTTCCCAACCTTGACTCAAAATTAACATCAGAAAAATTAAAATCACTTGAGGCTGGATTTGTATTACTTGCCGATTGCTGTAAAACCTGTGTTCCATTCAGAAATACGTCTTTAAGGCTGCCATTTGTATATTCTGTTGAACCATGACTACCTGTAGCTGAGGGGAAACCAGAGATCTCTCCTTCCCCAAGCACATGAACAACTGTTTGTCGTTGGATACTGCCTAGTTGATCCTTTGGCAGTTTTGGATCAGTTATTCTTTGGTTTTCATTAAAGCTTGGAATTGGCATTAGGCTGTACCATCTACTTGGACAGTGTCAACACCATTTGACACAATTACACTTCCAACAAACCTTTCTCCATATATAATCGGTACTGCAACACCACTTCTGCTGACGTTTGCAATGCCACTGAAAGCAAAGTTACTTGCTTGCATTTGTGGATCATTTTGTGAAAAAGCATCAGACGCAGAACTTGTTGGAACTGATGGTGTTGGTGTTAATAAAGAAGTTACACCCTCTATTGCAACACTTGTGACTATTGAACTTGCAATACCTCCTACAACAGGCAAAGCTCCTATTGCTGTTATTCCTGTGCCTATTGCACCAGCAACTGTGCCTACAGCACCTACAACACTACCTACAACAGGAATTGCTGATACCGCAGTAGCTACAGCCGCAGCACCAGCCGAAATCCCACCAAAGACGGCTGCAACTGCTGGAATTGAACCAGATGCTACAGGAATAATTTTTATATCTTCTTCTCCTTTTAGATGCAATAAATCAAGTGGAATATCTTGCTTACCCATTTTAATTTTGTAAAACTGATTTGCCATGTGGCTTTCTACTTCTGGAAAATTACAAAGCAAAAATTTTATTGCTTGTGATGGTGTATCAACATCAGCCTCAAAAGATGACTCACCTAAAAACTTTCTTAGCTTTCCATAAACTTTTATTTTTTTAAGGCTCATACCTATAAACTCCTCTAAGGTTTTGTAGATAGGCCATATCTAAAGGCTCCTTGCAAGACAATTTATGTATATTATGATTCAATATCATATTATCACCAACATAAAGAGCCACATGATCTAAATTACCTGTAACCGATTGAAAAAGCAAAACATCATCTTTTTGAATATCGTTTATATCTTTTTGTTTTTTAAAATTTAATTTTGGTAAAGCATATTCAAATTCTGGATTTTTTATAAATTCTTTTATTTTTTTAGGTCTATTCCAATATGGTATTTCAATATTTTTATACTCTTTGAAATAGTCCGTCACAATAGACCAGCAATCATTGACAGCCCACACGAAACTTCGTCCAATTAATGATGGTTGTTTCCAACCAGACGGCTTGAATGAATACCAATCTTTGATTACAGGGCTGTATATAAACCATTCAAGGTCTAAAAATTCACAACTAGCTTTGTCGTTATCTGATGGGAAAATAGAGCCAGTAGGGTGTGAATGAACAATTCCAATTATCTCTCCATTATCCTCACAATCTGCCCAGTCATCAGGATCAATAATAAAATATTCTTGTAAAGTTTCTGCAATATTTTTGCATGGCCAGTATTTTTTCTCTCCTTTGATAATTGCCAACAATCCACAGGATTCATTCGGTAAAGAATCAAATGCGTGTTTTTCAGCGTCAATTTTCCAAGTCATGTATTTATAAAAGTACCTACACCGTCAAAATCTTTCCTTGTAATCTGTCTTTTTGGAACTCTTACACCTTGCAAATCAAGAACTGATACACATTCAAATTGGACAAATTCTCTGTTTTCAACTGTTTTTCTATCAATAAAATAGATTTCTTGAGGCAGTTCGTTTGCATTTGGAGTACCAAAAGGGTTTGATCCAGATGAGAAATTAGCATTGTCTAAGCTACTTGCAAGCACTCTGCGTCTTGTAAATTTAGCTCCTTGTAAATCATTTTTTGCAGTAACTTTGTTTGTATCAATAATTAAAGCAGTTACAAAACCAAAAGCATTTGAAACGGTTAATGTAGGTCTTGGCAGCGATCCAGTGCCAGAATATTCAAAACCCTCAGCTTGTATAGGAAATTTATCATAGGTATCACCTTGCCAAATAATACTTGTATTTAACTGATTAGTTCCAGCATGAAATCTGAATGTTTCGTTTTTACCATGTAATAAAGTATTCAATTCGATTAAGAAAAGATCAAGAATAGCACTTGGGTTTATATTTTGAAGTTCAGATGTTGGTATAGCCACTATGGTTCAAATACTTGTACAAAAGTTAGATTAACTATTGCTCTATTGTTATATGGAATTGATTTTGTTTTTTTAGTGCAAACAAATTTTAAAGCACTTGCCTCGTCTGTTGGAGTATAGTCAAAGGCTGCTTGATCTAAGTCTCTATCAGTTAAAAAAGAGAAAATCTGATCTGATTCACTTTCACTAACGCTGAATGTTAGATCTAAAGTCATAGGACTTTGATTCTGCGGCAGTCCAAAAAGAGTGCGGTGCTGGTAGCCATCACCCAAGTTAACAACTACAGCTTTTGTATTTATTGTTTTTGTAGATCCGTAAATCGGTGTAAAGTTTGGAAAAGTTGCCATTATCTTGCTAATAAACCTCCACTTCGTTTTTCTTTAATTAGTTGTGCCTGTACAGCAGCCCCGATAACAGCCCCTAATTGCTGTGCGTCTGCACTATTACCAGCTACTGAGGAACCAGAGGCATTTACTGACACGTTAACAATATTTGTAGTATTGTCACCTCCACCAAGTTCATTATTTGGAATAATTGTACCAGCAACTTTTGGAACAAATAATTCTGGCCCACGTTCACCAACAATAGATGCTTTGCCTACAGGTGGCCTACCACCATCAGCAAATAAACCTCCTATGATACCGCCTAAAAATCCTCCTAAACCTTTACCGCTTCCATCTTTTTTAAAGTTATCACTAAAACCACTAAGCATTCTGTCAATCTGTGAGTCAATAATCTTGTCCCTAATTTTGTTCAATACATTTGTCATAGCCTCTCCAAATGATTTAGCTCCTGTTATAGAGTCTCTTAAATTACTTTTTATACTGCTTTCAATTTCTTCACCTACAGCAGCAAATTTTTCCTTAAGCTCCTCTGCTTTCTTTTTTTCCTCTTCCATCAATTCGACACTATCTTTTAATTTTTCATTTTTTTCTAAAAGTTTGATTAATTGTTCTGCGTCTATAGGATCAAATTGTTTTTTAATATCTAGAATTTTTTGTTCAAGTGTTATTTGTTCATTTGATTTTCCAGAAAGCTTTTGTTCCAGTTTATTTTCTTCTTTTAAAAATCGAATTGTTATATCATTAAATTTTTTTGCTTTTGCTAGTTCGTCATTTCTTTCTTCTTCACCTTTTAGTATTTTTTGTCTCATTTCAAGTTCTTTGATTTCTCCTTGAATTCTTCTTCTACTCCCTGCTCTTCTTGCCTCATTTAGTTCTCTTTGTTTTTTTGTTATTTCAGCGATAACCTCTGCCGCCTCGCCTCCTTCTTCAACTGTTATTCCTAGTTGTTCATTAAATTTTTTAATACCTTCAGCATTTTCTTCGGCTGATTTTTTATTTTTTATAAATGCAGTAGTTAATCCACCAACTACCAACAACAAAGCTCCTATGCCAAGTCCAGCTAATGCAATTTTTAAACCCATCAATGAAGAAGTTAACATAATTATTTTTGCATTAAATAAAGTTATTGCACTTGCCGCGATAGGCAAAGCAATAGCAACTCCTTTTGCTGCCAAAGCAATTCCTGTAAATATTGCGGCAGTTGATCCCACTGGTGAATTAAAAAATGCCGTTATTGATGCGGTTAAATTTGTAATTCCTCTAATTACAGGCAAGACAGCGGGTGATAACAAATCTCCAAATGCTCTTGATAAGTTTTCAGCTTCATTTCCTAAGTCTTTAAATACTTGTGTAGGATCATTTTTTAATAATTCTTTAAGTGAGGCCGCACCTTCAACCTCAACTTTTTTTAACGCTCTTATAACTACATCACTTGTCAATTTACCTTCAGAGGCAAATTTCTTTAAACCACCTACTGTTGTACCTAGTTCTTTTGCTATTGGTGCTAAAAGAGTTGGAACTTGCTCTGCAATACTTCTAAATTCATCACCTTGTAAACGCCCAGAACCTAAAGCCTGTGCTAACTGTCGAAATGCGTTTGATGCCTCCATAGTAGATGCACCAGCTAATTTTGCGGCAGTGTTAAAACCTATGAATGTTGTTCTTATATCTTCTACACCGACTCCGAGTGGTGCTAAACGTGCAGTAATATTTGTGATGCCGTCAAGAGCTTCTGTCGCACTTAGGCCAAATGATTTCTGTGCCTCTGCCGCTATTTCTTGTGATCTAGCAAAAGTTCCAGTGGCTTTTGTCAATAGTCCTAATCTTACATTTAACTTTTGAAAGTTAGCTGATGTGTTTATAGCCTGTCTTGCTAAAATAGTTAAACCAACACCAGCGATAGCTCTTTGTAAACCACCAAATGATTTCTGTAATCTATTGGTCTTATTATCTACATCATTTAATGCCCTAGTCGCACCACTGGCATCAACTCTTAATCTAACGACTGCCTCTGCCACAAATAAAAAAACTCTTTTCTCTATATTACCTTGAATTGCGTTTTTGTCGTTGCAACGCTTTTTTTTCTTCGTCTGTTTTTACTTCATAATATCCAGCCCAATAAATAAGCTCTGCCTCAGTCATATTCATTCTGAGTTCTTGCACTGTTTTACCGAGTTCTGTTGCTAGGAAAAACTCAAATCTTAACCAGCTATCCCCAACTATTCTTTTTTTGCTGTATCAATATCTAATTGAATATCATTTAAAAATAACTCAAGGTCATTCAATACTTTTTCTGGAAGCTGTCTTTGTAATATAGGTGCATCTGACATATCGAAAGCAAGAGTTCCATCTTCTTTTTCTGCCATCTGACAAAGAAGTTGAGTTGATACAACTAAAGCGTCAGCGTCAGGGCCAGCTAATTGTGTTGCTTTAACTCTGGCATATCTTGTAATTGGTTTGAAATATAAACTCATGATGACCTCATCTTTTGAGTTTTTTACATCAAATTTTCTCCTTGTGACCATTTCATCTTGAAATGCTCCAAGCAGTATGTCTGCGGATCTTTGTGTTGCCATAAATAAATGCGAAGAATTTTACTTTTAGATTGCTGATGTAATTGTGCCAGATGGCTTAAATGTAATGTTTATTGTACTGACATCACCTAAAGCTGAACCCTGCTCAAAGTTTGTTATAAGGCCACTAAAGCTGATCTTTTTAGTACCGCTTGCACTATCAGGAAAAAGCTCAAATGATGCTGTTGCTGGGTCGCCAGTAGTTAAAATACCGTCCATAAAAGTTGCAGTCTCACCAGAGGCAGCGTTGTCATATTGAAGAACGGCAGATCCCTCACCTTCAATAAGTCCACCAACAAAAGATTTGAAAGTGTCACCTTGAACAGTTGTTTCTTGGGTATCTTTGGTGATAGACATAGACCATTCTCTAGTGCCTAAAACTGGGTTA
>VTLG01015098.1_pt1 | contig 16593 bp, 30 predicted proteins | sample 4694571 | NCBI WGS metagenome assembly VTLG01 (sample SAMN12604809, study PRJNA352737) | marine metagenome | biome: ENVO:00000447; feature: ENVO:00000209|ENVO:00000569|ENVO:01000036; material: ENVO:00002151; isolation source: viral sequences binned using virsorter ...
AATATGATGCCGTGGGAAAGGGAAATATACATGGGGCTGTTAATGCAATTCCTAAAAGAACAACAGGAGGAGCAAGACAGGCTAGAACGTAAAAGGAGTTAATTGTGGTTCAGAAAAAATTACAACCAGAATCGCAATATAATGAATATGACTTGGATGGAGATGGTGTTGTGAGTGACGAAGAATTAGAGATGGTGAAGAAAATACACGAAGCAGAAAATGCTGATGAGAAGGCTGACGCACAGAGGCGTATGGCTTGGATATCAATGATAGCAATGATTTTATTCACGGTTATCGTTATGATACCAGGCATTATACCCGAATCTAGATTAAAACTTATAGGTGATTTATCTGCCTTATTTTACATTGGTATGGCTGGTGTAGTAGGTGCATATATGGGTATGACCGCATACATGTCAAGGAAGTAACATGGCAACCTTCGAAGATACCGTAGATAAACTAAGTAAAGTCACATCAAAACTTGATGCTGCTGCTACTAAGTTGGGTAAACAAGACCCCGGCTCCGCTGAAAAAGAGGAAGCTAATGAAGCAGCCAGGCGTCAAGAGAATGCCAACCGTTATTTAAAAGATATTGCCACTGTTCTATCAGGTATGCAAGGTCAATTTGAATTAAAAGCTGCTAAAGGAAAACTCGCTGAGGCAGGGGGAATATTTTCAGGCATTGCTCGAGCAATAGGTGGTATTGGTGCTGGTGTCGGAGTAGCTGTTGGTGGATTTATGGCTGGTATTGGTAAAGCTGCGGTATTTGCACCAAAATTTGTTATTGCTATGGGTGCTCTTGGTTTAGGTGTTGCTGCATTTACGTTAGCTGTTGGTGGTGCTTCGGCAATAATAGCAGAAACATTTCCAAAGCTAGCAGAAAATCTGAAATCGTTTGAAGGAATTAATGGTAAAAACCTAATAGATGTTGGTCTTGGTATGGCCGCTCTAGGTGTTGGTTTAGGGGCTCAGGGTATTGGTGGAGCAATTAGCTCTGTAGGTGGTTTGGTTAGTGGTATCGCTGATGGTATCGGCGGTATGTTTGGTATTAAAAATGGTCAGTCATCTCTTATCGACAAAATGAAAGAGTTTGGTGATGTTAAATTAGATACTGAGGCAATCAAAAATAATGCAGAAGCCATGCGAGCATATGGTGTTGCCATGATGGCTGGTGGTGGTTCGGGTATGTTAACTTCTGTGGCCACACTTGCTGATGGTGTATTTGGCGGTATAGGTAAACTGATAGGCGCTACACCACCACTAGAAAAACTAATAAAATTTGGTGAAGCCACGGTCAATCATGAGAATGTGAAAAAGAACGCTGACGCAATGGCGGCGTATCTTGGTGCTATGTCATTGGGAACTGGAGCGGCCGCTTTGACTGCTATGAGTAGTATAACAGGTGCTATCGGTTCATTTGGTGATCATGTAAGTAAACTATTTGGTGGTAAAGGATTTTTAGACACACAAATTGAAAACCTACAAAAACTATCAGGAGCATCTGGCATCGATGCAACAAAGGTTAAATCTGTTGCAGGCGCAATGGTTTCTTATCTTGGTGCTATGGCACTAGGAACTGGTGCGTCTGCCTTACAGGGGGTAGCTAGTCTTGGTAATGTTTTTGTTTCTGCCTTTGATTGAATAAGTAAAGTATTAGGTGGTAAGGGTGTATTAGATGCTCAAATTGAAGGTATGCAAAAGTTATCTACGGCCAAAGGTATCGATATTAATCAGATAAAACTTAATGCAGAGGCCTTGGTAGCATATGCAGGCGCCATGGCTGCAGGAGCAGGAGCAACAACTGGTAAAGCTATTGGTGCTGTCAGTAATGCAATTGGTCAGGCAACCGATGGTTTAGTAAAATTCTTTGGTGGTAAGGCACACAATCCACTTGATGATTTAGTTAAGTTCACACAAACAGTTATTACCGCAGACCAACTTACGATTATCAAAAACAATGCAGAAGCTTTACTTACATATGGCACAGCTATGGCAAAATTTGCTGGAATGGGGGCCTTGGAAGGTATGGGTAAAGTTGTATCTGGTATTGCTAATGGATTGGGTAGTTTCTTCAAAGTCAAGGAAGTTAAACCTCTAGAAGCTCTTAAAGAATTTGGCGACCAAATGATATCTATATCTGTTGTAGAAAACAATGTCAAGGCTTTACATGCTTTTGCTCAATTGGGTATTGGATACAAGGGTTCATCTGCAATGAAAAAATACATTGATGATATGTCAACAATACTTCCTCAAGTTGAAGCGTTAGTAAATGGCGCACCATCCACAGGCGTAAGTATACTAGGTAAACGTATTGGTTCAGCAGAATTAAAAGGTCTTGCTAATCCAGAGATTGATTATCAGGCCGCAGTAAGTAATATAGAAAAACTCAAAACTATGGTAGGTGTAGATTTGTCTGCCCCATCACCAGATCAACAAATGGCTGAGGGTAAAACTAATATGTTGTGGGCAGAGAGTTTACAGAAATCGATTGATGGTCTTGCTCAGACAATTGCTAACGTAAATACTGGGGGGAATGTTGTCGCACCTACAAATGTTACAAATCTGCAAGCGGGCAACAATTCCCCCACAAAACCTATGCAAATAGGTGTTGGCAGTTAACCTTCGTCAGCAGCCAATTTCTCAAAATAGGACATGGTGTCCTCATCATCATCTTCTGCTGTTACCGTTACAGTAGGAGCAGGCTCCTCTTTTGTATCGATAGTAGCAGTTGCAACTACTGGTTCATCTTCAATAGTGTCGGTAACAGTGCCGACTGTAGTTGTACCAGCGAGAACGGTGTCTAGACGTTTCTTGAGTTCGTCATACGACTTGAAGTTTGTAGGCGCAGTATACTCTGCAAGAGAATACTGTGTACCCCATACGCTCTCAAGTTTCTTATCATCATCAAAAAGAGCAGAAGGAGCTTCAAACTCTGACTTATCATAGTTCCAGTAACCGTCCACTTTACGAATCTTCAACTTGAAGTTCGCACCTTCCCAAAAATCAAAAGGATTGATGGGAGTCTCATCCTCAAATGCAGGCTGCATGGTTTCCATGATCTTGTCAAAAATCTTCTTGCCATAACGGAACAAGAAAACCTTACCCTCATTATCAGGGTTCTTAGGATCACTCACAACATAGATGTTGGAGAAGTATTGCAACTTACGCTTTTGGCGCCTTGCAATTTCCTTATCCGACTCTACACCAGAGTTCCAAAAAGAACTGTTCAATTCTGATACAGGATCATTCTGGCCGAGGGTGGTAAGAGAATTCTCAATATACCACTGACCAGTAGGGCCTTGAAAAGCGTGGTTCCACACTTTCGCCCAAGGAAGGTCTTCGCCCTTTGGAGTAGGTAGGAATCGGATAACGGCATAACCATTACCAGATTTATCCAAAACGGGCTTCCAGAGCCTCTCGTCCACGTAGGACTTCTTCTCTTGAGGTTTGTTCTCCTTTTCAACTGCTCCGAGCAGTTTGTCGAGGGAGTTCGACTTCTTCAACTGTGCTAATGACATTGTATGTCTCCTTATGTTTACGTATGTTGATTTTACTAATATACACTATATGTTAAGTATTGTCAAGTTCCTCTCTAACAAAAACACATGGTCTTGTGTATGCGTTATTGTCAAAAGAGAGCCTATATAGGTCTTTGTCTTTCGTAGCGAAATTGACTAGACCGTTCCATGCAAGCCCAATCCTTTCGGATTCAAGTTGACTTACATCATGCCCGTGATACAAATAAGAATTAAATACGAGCATCGTATCCTGTGTGCAAGGGAAGGCCAACTCATGTGCCGTGTTGGGGTTCCCTTTCTTGTAATGTTCTGTTAGTGAAATGAACGGCTCAAACTCTTGTTTCTGCCGTCTAAACTTGAGGGGTGGATGCCCCTCTTCTGACTTCAAATAGATAACACCACTAACAATAGAGTTGGAGTGATTATGTATCTTCTGAAGGCCACCCTTCGCACTAACATTCAACCAGCTTTCTGTAATAAAGAACTCTTCGTACTCCATCTGTAATACATTGTCCAGATAGTCAATTGCACTTTCCTCACAAAAAGCTTTGAGTTCTGCCATCTCTGGTCGAAGTAAAATGTTGTTGAATTTTTGTGTTCTAAACTTTGTTTGGCCAGCATACTGTTCAAACGTGTAGTCCCTAATATCAAAGGTGTCGTAATACGACTTAGGTGCCTTGTATTGTTTCACCATCCCAATAGGAAATATTGGCATTTCGTTCATATTATTTTCAACTCCTCACATAGTTGGGCTTCATTAATGTCTTTTCCAACGATAACAAATTCAATATCAGAAAACTCCTTCATGGTGGTAGTCATCTGATTTTCCCAATTGACAGAATTAAACCCTTTGCTGTCAGCTGGTAGATAATTATCTGTACCTTTATATATGTTGTTGATAGGGCCATCATATGACGATAGGTCAAATCCTAAAATATAAACCTTCTCTGCGCCATGTTGACAGGCAAGATGCAGTGCAGTATTACCAGCAGACCAACCTATAGGATAATCTATGGACTCTATGTTGTCACTTTCATTAACGTAGGTGATCCATATGCCAACATCCTTTTCCATCTTTTGGCGAAGGTCTTTCATATCTAGATGAGGGTTCATCTGAATAGCAGCTTCAATCCTCTCATGTAGAGTTACAGGGTCTTTGCCAGACACAACACACAGTTCTGTTCTGTATTTGCTCTTGTGAATGAAGGCCTCTGGTATGTCATATCCCATAAACATCGTATCAGCAACGGCTGATGGCACTGGACTCCAGTTTGCAAAGTGACACTTACCCTTGTAACCAGAGTCATATATCTCCTGTTGCATACCGTAATCAACCGATATAAGGTGATTTACAGCACCGTCACGATAGATTGCATTGCAACCATATGTCAACACGTTAGGCTCTAGAATAGTCTGGTGACATGGTTTGAACCATGACCTAGACTCACCATTGCCTAAAACAAGGGCTTTATGTGTCACTATCTGTTTTTTCTTCTATAATAGGAGTGTGTATCTTAGGTGGTGTAGTACAACCAATCTGGGCAACATCTACTTTCCAACCATCGTCAAGCATTTCATTCACAACTCGTTTTCCTCTGTTATGAATAATATCTTTCCAATCTCTAACAAAGTACAAACACTCTTGTTTTGTATCAAAATGCCGTGAAAGAACATGAAACTTTTCATCTCTTTCCACGCCATCTGGGTCAGTTACGGTTAATGCTAATAGCAACATAAACTCTTTAACCATCTCTTAGGGCCTTCCATGACCAAGGAAACACTTCCTCAGCCAACTTATCTATTTGATTTGCAACCACTTGGGTTTCTTTCTGTGTATCGGGCTTGCATCGTAGGTTGCATACACGAGCAAACGCCATTAGAGTACCACTCCAGTACCATTCAGTAAACATTGATTGGGGCAAGATCATTCTCGCCTGTTCTGGAGCAACACCTAATCTCAATAATTGTTCATAAGTCCACTTTGCATTTTTGCAGACTTTTTCATAGTCATCAACCAACGCCCCTCTGGGATTGATATCGATAACTTCATCAGAAGAGCCTTGTTTAGAGTTTGTGGGTTTACCACGCCATTCTTCTGGTTTGTAAAATTCTACTTCATCATCAACGTATCGTCTGGACACTTCATTCCACACTAAACCGACTTGATGTTTTACCAGTTGTCGAGCGACAAATACTGGTGCCTTGATGTGAAACTGTAAGGAACCATGACCGAAAGGACTCCAATGATCATGTTTCGCAAGATATTTGATAAGTTTTTCATCTTCATATTTAAGAAAGCCAGGGGTGGGGCCAGCGTGTGGAATAGAATCCCACTCGCTGACCTTAGCAAAAGAAACTCTAGCAGCATTAACCACTGTCAAATCAGTACCCATGCTGTCAACTAGGGTTACATTCATCTGCGAACTCCGTTCCCTTTCTTGTTGGGGGTGAACCGCCTCTGAGGACGATACCCCTTTGGCCAAGAGGGTTGCCGTGAGGCAAGCTTCTTGCAACGAGCAGACAACTCCTCGTTCTTCTTAACCAACTCGGCACAATCGTACTCGAGCTCCTTGACCCGAGCGGTCAAGGTTTGGATTTCACTGGCCTCAAAGGCCTCTACAACAGCTTCCATTTATGGAGCTCCTTCTATCAAGTTTAATAGTCTAATTCTATACTGTTTCTTGTCTATAGTCAAGAACCTTTTGTAATCTTTCATGAATTTTTTTAGGTCAGGCCATATAACATCATCTCCTAATTGTTCATCCCATTTTTCACCGAAATTTACTAATTCATCTAGAATTATCATTGTCTCAATACAAACACGGCCTCCTAGAAACTCTTTCAAGAGTTTTGGATGGCCAGAAGTCAACGCAAATAAAGGCTCAAAGTCACTAACATAGGGGTGCATTTCAATTTCAAACTGTTCAAAAAAGCCTTGTCTCTTCAGCTTCCAACTCTCATAGTTCTCATCATTAAAATTTGCAACATACCCTTTGCGATCTTTGATAAAATTTGCGAGAAAATAGTCTTTTGGATTATTGTATTTCTTTGCGATACGCACAAAAAACGATCTATCTTTTCTTTTATAAAAAGATTGTCTTGATATCTTGGTCTTGCCTTTATACTTTTCATAATCATAGTCGCCAGGCCCAAAATGTGCTTTTAACGCACAATACATCAAATATACATCAATTGGTTCCATCTTCCGGCATCTTCAATTTCCAAATAATATAAGGTTCCCCACAAGGTTCATTGGTTTCTGGATCAATGCATTGAGCAGGGATTGCTTTTGCAGTTGGGTCTAGTGGTTGAGGGCCGACTTGATGCCACTCTGCACCCATAGCTCGTTCCTTTGCGACTTGTTCAAAAAACTCTGAATTGTCGGCAAGGAATAGTATGGGAAAAAGTAAAATAAATGCGAACATTAAAGGTACTCTCCGTTACAGTGGTAATTGTGCTTGTCTAGGTAGAAAGTTAAGTTCACGAGCGTTGGCTTCAATCTTTTCCTTCAACCCTTTTGATATGAGAGAACCAACTGAATCAGGTTCTATCTCATTTTGTTTACAATATAGAAGAACAGCTTCCATATGGGTAATCTTTTTTTCTAAAGCAATATTCTCAATCTTAAAGGAAAATGTCTTAGGCGTTTCCATTTTTTACTCCATATTTAAGTTGAGGGGCTAACCGTTGGCCCCTCTCGGATGTATTAAGGCATCACCCTGTTTATCTTGCAAATGCAAGAATCAGTGGGGGTATTCTGTTACTAGGAACCCCCGAAACCCTTGAGATTAAGCAGCTAGTGCGTAATCTTCGATTGCAAAGTTATCGTTTGCATTTACTATAGTGACCAATAACGCAGTCATCCGACAATTCTACTCTCATTTAGCCCTGCCTGTCGATCCTAATTCGCCCCCATCAAGAAGAGATTAGGTAAACTATACCACTAAGTAGAAATATATCGGCACAAACAGACCAAAGGATATAACCCCTAAACATCCACTTACTTACCTCTCGTACTAAGGGGTTCTTCATCTTGATCCCCTAAAAGTTCTACTTCCATTATAATCTCCTTTTGGTGGAGGCGATGGGAATTGCACCCATGTCCAGTTCAGTATTCAACTCGTATCAACAAATTGTATATTATTTATACCACACGTTAACCTTTCTGTCAATGACCATTCTAACTGGTTGGCCAATGTTTTCTGAAGGTTTTTTAAACTGAGCTTCAATACCTACAGCAGTAAAGCATCCTACGCCTGGCCCTGCATACTCTATAAGAGATACGGTCTTCTTCTCATCATTATACCAAAGAGAAGACATATATTCATTGGTTGTGTCTTTCCAAACCAATACAGGTTCTTCTCCGGCAATACTAAGACCTTTGTGTACAGATTCAATATCAGCACACAAGATAGGTTTCATTGTGGTAAAAACATTCTTTGCTTCTACCTCTGGAATTTTTTCAGTAGGTTTCTTTTCTTCGATCTTCTGGGCGGTAGGTTCTGTGACCGCTGGTGTTGTATTAGTGGTTTGACAACCCATAAGCAGAAACACCGCCATTATTGATACTAGGTGTTTCATTTTTTTCTCTCCATTCTGCCACACTTTCTGTGATCATATCTAGGAAATCATATTTCTCTTTTACAAACTCCTGTACAGTACCATCTTCTGTCACACACAATATAACTATCTGATTAATCTCTGTACCTGTCCTCTCCTCATACATCTCTGCATAAGCTGAACATTGGATGTAATAATTTTCATTCCAATCGTCATTGCGTTCTTTAGTTGAAGTCTTGAAGTCTATGATTGAGAGAACCCCATCATATTCTGCAATACAATCTACCCTTCCGGCTACCCTATATTTATCACTATAGAGCCCTGCTTCCTGTGCATGGATATTATCTACTTTCGTTAAAGAGTCCTTTAGTTGTCCAAATAAACAATAGGGCAGAAAATCCTTCTTATGTTTCTCCCATTCATCTGGAAAATTGAACTCCATGTTGTTAAGGTAGTCCTCACACATATGGTGAACTTTAGTTCCCCTACGAGCAGCTTTCCCAGCCACATAGTTGGCAACCTCATTACCAACCTTCTTTCGCCATTCAAAGAGTCCCTCTTTCTTTCTGGCAGATAAAACAGTTGTAATTGAAGGATATTTTTTTCCATCTGGTGTTTCATATAGACGAACACCATCCGTTGTTGTTGCAGTTATAGTGGGCAACTCCACATTCAAGTGGTTAAACATATTTTGGGCCTAAAGCGAAAGATTGATCTGGTGTTACTATAAGTCTACCAGAGCTGTCATATGTGATATGGGGAGTCTCTGTTATAGAGATTGTTCCTTCCCATTTCTTTTCATAACTTATTCTATTCTCCCAATACGGAGACAGAGCAGTTATGGGTTGTACTGGATCAATGATCATACATTCCTCATACGCTCGACTAACCGTCTTGCTCGATTTCTTACTTGGTCGTACCATCTACTATTCACCATTTCATTTGCGGCACGACTCCAATCACCTTCCTCAACAGCTGCGTTCATGTTCTTAAACTTTGAAAGGCGGGTTCGTCCCATGTTGAACATCATATTTGCGAGGATCAACTGTACTTCCTCTGGTAGCCCACCAAAGTCATCGTATAACTCATCACAGTCTGCGATAACACTTTTAACATCTTGATCAAACGCTTCATCACAGCGTTCTTCAGAAACTTTTGTTCCTACCCTTGATCCGTGCTCAGGGTCATCTTCTGTAATAAGATGGCCTATGCCGAAAGTTGGATAGCCAAGATGGTCTTTATAAATTTTGAGAACCTTGCCCTCATCAGAAGCAATTTCCTCACGAAGTATTTCTAAATTCATTCCATTACCCCTCCGTACTTTTTTTTAGTTTCGTTATATCCGTCAATAATTGACATATTTTCATATGCCTCATTGCGATAAGGAGTTTTAGGATCATCACCTTTATACTGACCCCTTTTATTTCTAGCTCGTCTAACACCTTTTTTCATTAGTCTTCCTTTTCATAATCTTCAGCGGGAGCACCACATATAGGGCAATCCTCTGTTGGCGGTTCATCACCTTCATGTATGTGACCGCAATCTGGACAAATCCATTTCATTATTCCATTCCTATACCCATTTTGGCCTTGTTAATTAAATAACTTCTAACAAAACCAGAGCGAACAATATCTCCAATCGTAAATTCGCTACAGTTAAATTCTTCCATCTCCTCTAGAATTCTAAGGAAATCATGTAAACCATTTTTCTCATTATGTTTGACTAAATCACTCTGATCAAAGTCTCCACAGAATATTATTCTAGAGTCTTGTCCTACCCTAGTGATAATTGTATCCAGTTCGTGAAAGTTTAAATTTTGACATTCATCTACTATAATGATACTGTTGTCAAATGTCAACCCCCTTAGAAAAGAAGTTGATAAAAAGAACAGTGAGCCCTGTCCTTTAAGTCGATCATACAAGGAATTAAAAGCTTGTTCGTTTGGCATCTCAAACATGAACTGTACCATGTTCTGATATGGTACTTGATACAAGGCTGACTTGTCTTCTTCATCACCTGGCAAAAAACCAATGTCTCTGGTAGGAATCAAAGAACGTACTAACACCACTTTGTCGTACTTAGTTTTTAGATTAAAGATATCGTTGAGTGCAAGGTAAAGAGATACAAATGTCTTACCAGTACCAGCTGCACCAAACAAAAACTGATTCTTTTCTTTTTTCCATGTTTCAAACACAACCTTCTGTGTATCAGTAATTGGTTTTACCGATACCATAGTTGATGCATCTATTTCTTTACTCTTTTTCGTAGCCATAATATTTCCTCAAATTGACTGTGAGGGGGGTAGCCCTGCGGCGGGCATTCGGGGGCGCCTATACCCCCCTCACTGATGCATGAGCGGATTGACTTCCCAGCTTGCGTAGATGCTGTGCATCCCTTGCTGAAGTGTGATATCTCGCTCGCACCATATTATTTATCCGCCATACTCTTACCTTTGTTAGCCGAAAACCCTTCTCGAGCAACTCTTTTCGCATGTTTATTTATTGCAGCTCTGGTCTTAATCTCTTTATGTGATTGCGTACTACCACCAAATTTATCTGCAAGTGCAGAGCCAGGATGTGCGGCTGCTATCCTCTGCATATTCTCTTGAAACCCACCATCTGTTTTAGGGCCAACACCCATAACGTGATCACCCACTACCGCAATGGGAGTATAAACTTGATTTACATGTGAATTTCTTTTTTTGTATTCATCAAGTTCAGATATAGACATGAACTCTTCATACTCTTCTTGAGTCACAGTATCATAAAATGTGTATGTTGGCATTAATTTATTCCTAATCCACCAAAATGAACGAAGCCCCAACATGCACCGAGCACAATAGCAATGCCAATTATTAAATGTATAGTATTATCGGGTAACATTACAATTCCAGTTCTAATTGTTGAGGATCACCACCTAAGTTAGTGACCTGTTTAGTTAATTCTGAAACTCTTTCATTAAGAGTTTTTACTCTTATTTGCAAAGTATGTACTGTACTCTGCATTTCTCTAATCTCTCTTTGCCACATCTTTTCAGCCATATCAGATCGCTCCCAATCCTCTTGGAGCATCCTGCCCATGTAATCCCAATACGGTTCTCTCTCCATCCTTTCTCTCCACAAAAAATTCTGGGACTGAACGCTTAGTCCACTTTAACAAATTTGACTTCTCTATTATATAGTAATTCTGATATGCAAGAACTGTATCCTCACCCTTGCATAATTCTGGCATACATTGTGGTGGATCAGTAAATCCATTAAAATCTAGTCCATTGGGAGCTTTAGCTAATGGTACTAATAATCTTTCGGATGCATGGTGTTTTCCATAACGATATGTATATTCTTTACACAATGCACCAAATAAACGATTTAACCACATATAATTGTCTGTGCTAGTTCTCACCCATATTGTACTAGGGTGGTTCTTGTGAGCCATTTTATATAGACCACGCTCATCAGCATATTCATCACCATCAAGAACACGATGAGCAGTAGAAAGCATTTGAGCAGATTCCAGTATCATCTTAACAACGTGCTTGTCACAATGCATTTTGGCTGCAACCACAGGGTCACGGTCTAGGTAGAAAATATTCATTTCCTTTGCTCATTAATGTGCATACAATCAAATTGTATTCTGTAGTATCCATTTTGTAGATGTCTAGACCAATTCTTTCTAGCAATCTTTTCTTCACACTGATTTTGTGTCATTAAGTGATTATAAATGTACTGGTTGCCTATGTACTCCCAAGTACCAGTGGCGTTTTGGCCCCACATAGAAAGTACCATTAGAAATGTTTTCATTCTTCGGTTTCTCCTTCAGATTTTTTAGGTTTCTTAGAAATAGATTTATGATGATTTATAATACCATCTTGAAAAATCTTTTGAAGATTCGAGACATCTGCCCATACATCATAATTTACTTTTTTCTTATATTCATCTATCTTCTTGTTCATTTAATATCCCATCTGTAGAAAATATGGTCTTGTATTTCTACTGTTTTCTGTTTTGTCTTTGCCCAGCCAGGCGTCACATAATCGGCATGGTAGAACAAGGCACCGTCTGTAATATCCAAAAAAGGCAAGGTTCCATCTAACCACCCAATAGCATAATTTACAAAGCGTTGATAAGTTTCTTGATCTTTAGGTTCATCAGATGCACCATCGCAGTACCAAGAAAATTGGCAACGATTCTTTATAGGATAGTATATTGCGTCCGTTTTGTCAAGGGTCTTTCTGGTTTTCCAACTTTCTCTAGTTGGGCCTTGATACACCACTTCACATACTGAATTAGGAAATCTGCCGTCATTCACTCTATTAAGAACAACGGCAGTAACAGCAAGAACACCAGCAGTACCTTGGTTTCTTGCTTCATAATACATGTTTTTGGCAAGACAGGTTACAGTTTTTGAATCAACCTTACGAATATCACTCTGTGAGGCTATAGAAATTGACGACAACAAAACTGCTGTCGTCACACCAATTAATAAAGTGAGTCTACCCATTATCAAATTGACCCGACTCGATTGAAGCCCCCATAAGTTCCTTAATCTTTTTGATGACAAATTTTTCATCGACAACAGACATTTTGGTGTTGACAAAGGCAACAACCTCATTGGTGGACGTTGCACCACACTCAATGGCGGACACGGTATATTCTTCCATGTCCATCTTCCAGTTGTTCATCTTACTCATATCCATACTCCTTCATGAATAGTTTGGTTAAAGGGCCCTGCAAGCGATATGCTTCGGTTTCCCAAGGTTGTCTCATATATGCTGTTTTTGTGTAATCCCGATACTTGCCGTCTTTACACTTCCATAGCTGTTTGTATCCACCACGAAACTTGTCTTTCATGCGACCAGTTGCGCCCTGCCACACATGCACCATTTCATGAATGATGGTTTCGATATATTCTTCTTTAGTAATTTTCTTATGAAGTCTATGGTCAATTTCAATGAAATATTCACGGTCATCATCGCCACGATAACAAAAACCGTAAGCACCATCCTCAGCAGTTTTGGTAAAACTAAGAATAATATCCAGAGTACGATGGCGAGGCATCAAATAGTCCATGCACCACCAGATAATTTCTTCTGCCAGTACACGGTTTCTTTTAATACCACCAGTTATTTCGACATCAATCACTGATAACTCCTTATTACCACTATAGGTATTATCGCATATATCAAGGGCTGTGTCAAGCAAAATCGTAGCTCATAAAGTATTGATTATAAAGGAAAAATTAGACTCCAGAAGCCGATCCCTTGACTTGATCATAGGTTTCATGTTCAATTAACATGTAATCATCGTTCCAAAAGAACGCTTCTTTAACCACATTTGCAGATAATCCTTTATACGCCTTATGTAAGGATTTGTCTTTCGCAGCCACCAGAATTTCAGCCTCGCTGGGGTGTAGCCCCTCTAACAATTGAACAAACATTGCTTCACGTTTGTTCTGGGACAGAGCACCATTTCCACCTTTAACGAAGTTATACAACTTCCTTGCTTCCCAAGCCAAGTCTGTATGCTCGGTTCCCTCTGGTGCATCATTTGGTACATACGGTACAGGCCCTTCTGGCAGTAACCATTCAATTTTGGGATCAAATGACGATTTGATTACCATACGAAGCGATTCCGTATTTTGATCTTTAAGATAAGAAACCTTTTGTTTCTTAGTTTTTAGTTTACCAACCTTCTCAAAAATTTCTGAAAAGAGCGGTGTATAAGTTGATTCAGCCATATTAAAATTCTCCTATCGAATCAGTTAGAGATTTAAGTCTTTTCTCTATAAAGTAATTTAGTAGTTTACTCCGATCAGGTATTTCAACCGATCTATACTCATCCAGAATTTCCTCTCTGAGCTCTTCTGGACACTGTGTTAGGTCAATGAGTTTCTTGTTTCTCTGGTAGTTCCTCTTGACCTCATCATTAGGAGCAACATCTTCAAAATCATGATCTGCCCAAGATGATATCTTTTTCTTACCAAGTGGCCTTTGTCGCAGGCCATCAGTAAATGTATTATCAGGCGACAATACGTTTGGTACTCCATCACTGGAGTCTCCCTTGAAAACATGTTCTGTCAAATAGTAGCCAGGATTTTCACCGTTAACCATCTTCTTTGTAATGGGACTGTACTGTTTGACATTTGGGTATCGTTGCAACTGAATGAAATCTTTGTCTCCCGACAGGATTAGGACTTCCTCTGCAACCTCTGTAACCAGACTGGCAATTATATCATCAGCCTCTGCACCGTATACCTCTAGAAACTTGTATGGTAGATTTTCTTTGATCTCTGCCTTGATGGTATTCAGACATTCAAAAATTGCATCCCAATTTTTACCGTCCGACTCTCTCTTAGTGCGCCGACCAGCCTTGTACTGTGGAAAGAAGTCTCGCCTCCAGTAGTGTTTAGAATCATAACACAATACCAACTCACCATATTCAGAAGAAAACCTAGTGCGATACATACGCAAAGAATTGAGTATCATGTGGCGAACCATGTTATCATCAGGCTCTGTGTTCTTTGTCATATGCAAATGCATCATAACACTGGCCAGACTAATTTGGTTCATATCAACTAAAATCATTTTTTCACCATCATATGAGCGTTGAAACTCATGCTCCTTCTTTCCCCTTCACATTCGAAGGGATATACAAAATGTTTCAACCATGAAGGAAATACAAGAAACTTTCCAACTTCAGGCATAAATTTGAGATTATCACTACGAAAATCTTGAGCATCACCATAACAAAATTCAATCATACCTTTTGCTGGATAATGATCTTTCAAATCCTCATTAATTTCATCCATCATTTTTTCTGGAAGTTTGAGATAAATGACCGCAGAAAAATCTCCAGTATGATGATGCCAAGGATTAAACTCGCCTGCATACTGACTAACAATCCAACTTTGTGTAAGGTGAATGTTGTCTAGAGTTGGTACGCCATCAGCCCCAGCCATTCGCCTCCAACCATTTGCTCTATTCTCAAAAACAGCTTCATTTAGATAATCAAGACAGCCCTGTTTCATAACCCCAAAAAGGAATTCTTTTTCTTCTTTATCTGTTATAGGAATCTGTACCTCTCTGTGTACCTTACCTACTAGTTTATGCGACCAATCCCATTGTTGGCTCTTATTATCATCAGTTAATACATCATCACCAACACGATTAATTATTTCTAGAAATCTGTCTGGAACCATCGATTCCATTATCATTGGTGAAAAAGGTCTATGAAATTTTGGGGTCATCACCATCTTCCTTTAATCCTCTTGTCAAATGTTCTATATCTTCCAACCTTACCTCACTATGTGGCGTATTATCTGGATCAACTGTTAGATCAACAAAGGCCTTTACAAATTCTTGTAAAGGATGTTTATAGCCCATATCTCTATATATAGCGGACTTAACTAACTCCACAACAAGGCCCATGTCACGAATGAAGGACTTCTCTTGAATGTCTACACCATTCTCACCTAATTGGTGTATCATAGACACCACAACTGTTTGACACATTTCTTCAGCAAAAGCAATATTCTCTTGCACCGTAATCATGTCAATGTCAGGCTGTTTTACTTCTTTTTTCCACGGCCCTCTTATTACGTTTTCGGCCAGATCGTTTTCGTTGTCTTTCGACATCTATACCTCTTTCTTCATTTTCTAGTTCTTGTGTCCATATCATATTAATGTCTGGATAAAAAGTTCCCACATTTCGTTTGGGATTGCCGTCTTTATCATAAGCTAAAGCAACACATCTATGTCGAATCCTATGTTCTTGGTGTTCACCATAAAACATATCAATCCAATCCCCACTTCGCAAATATGTTTTCATATTTCGAACATAACCCTCATGAACACCTTGTCTAGCAAGAGCCCCCTTAATACCTTGTCTCACAGATTTGCGTTCTGCATTAGCTAAATCTTTTTGTGTTTTGATCCATACTTTCACCTTTTTGGGGTGTAGAGGATAATCATCTGGTAGATTACGGAGACTTTCATGAATGCCAGATTGTCCATAATTGGGATCACCAGCTGCCTTTTTCTCTCTTGCCTTTGCAAGGCGTTCTGCAGCTGCAGCCTTTTGTTCCTCTGTCATGGGTTTGCGTTTTTTACGAACCTTGGGAGCCTTCCAAGTCGAATTATCAGTCCTAACTGTAACCTTTTTTCTGGCCATTAGTGAACTACCCTATCCCCAATCATACCAGCTAAATTTGCTCTTATTCTTGGAAGGTCGTCTTTTGTTACATCTAACAAATTTTCAATATCTGAGTCTTGAAGAACTACAGTATACAACTCTAAACAAACTTTTAACATTGCACCAGACAACATCATAACAGCATTAGGGTCTTCTGGGCCAAGATGTTCATTTACAATATCCCATAATTGTTGATGAATTTTTCTTAACTTAGCTTCACTTTCGGAAACTAATTTTAATTTTTCGGTCATATTAGTACCCCTTTTCTTCCATGCGTTTCTTGAGTTTCTTTTCTGTTCTACGTTTGGAAGCCGCATCTGCTTTCCT
>VTLG01015887.1_pt1 | contig 16593 bp, 23 predicted proteins | sample 4694571 | NCBI WGS metagenome assembly VTLG01 (sample SAMN12604809, study PRJNA352737) | marine metagenome | biome: ENVO:00000447; feature: ENVO:00000209|ENVO:00000569|ENVO:01000036; material: ENVO:00002151; isolation source: viral sequences binned using virsorter ...
GCGCCAGCCTGCACTGCTGTAGCAGCAGGCCAATTCTGTAACTCCCTAAAGGGGGTGTTTAATGCTGGCTCACCATTAGTACCTAGAGGCCACATCTGAGGTGCGTCAATCCCGTTGGTGGCAACTAATATCCCGTTTAGGTTAGTTACGACCCAGCGTTTATCATAGGTATTTGCTGCATACGGATTAACTGATGTAGATGTATCGCTTATAGGTGTTACAATAGCATTGTCACCATGCGCTACCTTATCAGCACCCCTAGTGCATCCAGTTAGATCGTTGGATGATTTGCCTGTGTACGGTATCTCTTCGTAATAGTTATCATTTCCGGCCCCATACTGCTTAGACCCTATTGCAATCCTTCCGGCAGTAGGGAACTCTGAGGCATCATCCAAAGTAATTGTAGTGGCTACATTAGTTATGGGACCGTTAAGTTGGTTAGTAGTCTGCCTAGTAACGTCAGTCCATATAGAGCCATTCCACACAGCAATGGCAGCACCACCAAGAGCGATCCAGTAGTAAGTACCGCCCACTGTAAGATACGGTAGGATATAGTAAGGAGCAAATGGACACGTAGCCATCACCTCCTCATAACCAGAGCATTTCTTTACTCCGTTGTCTAGGAATCGTATGTTATTTCCTTCGGACCAAGCATTAGGGGGGATATTATAGGGAGGAGTATCCCTGATTATCCCAACCTGACCAACATTGTCTATTGGTACTAGAGACATTATGCTGGGGGTGTAGGCCAAACAACATTGAATGGGTCTGGCTGATTAGTAACATCTCTTAGAGCCTGTCTGTAAGTTTCCCACTCTGTTCTTTTTGACGCATCCATAGGAACATCTGGAAGAACGGTCCAATCAGATGCCTGTAGTTTTGTATAACGCTGTGCGCGAACCTCACCCCATTGCTCTGAAGGAATCTGTGCTTGAACACTAGACCATGACGGCTTTAGAGAGGGGTCACTAAAGACAACATTACCGTTGTACTCACTTTCAGTAGTAACATCGTTTATGATAGAGAAGCCATTTCCGGGTGAAAGAAATGCTACAGCATTACTTAGATTCTTATTCTCCATTATCCGCTAACCTCCACTATAAGCATTGTACCGTCTACAAATTCAGCACCACCATCATCTTCATCTTGACACCTACCCTGTACCTTGAATGTCTTAGCACCAGTAGACAAACCAGTTACCTTCCAAAAAGCACTAAAGTTAAATCCTAGTTGGGCAGTAGAACTTGTTTCCATTCCAGCCTCTTTCATATAACAAGCATCTAACTCTGTTGATGGAGAAATTCCAGTTGTTGTGGAAGTATCATAGGCTAATTGCACCCAAGCAGACTGATAATTAGTGCTAGTAAATGAAGACCATAACTTTATTTCTGACTGGGCCATTACATATAAAGTGCTAGAAGCAGATGCTTTTGTGTGACTACAAGAAAGACCGCTATCAGCCATACTGGTATCCCGGATATCAGTAGACCCAGCACGGGAGTTGTGACTAACGGCAAGTATAGCCTCAGATGCTGAATCAGCATTGGGGAAGGTATTCTTCAATACTTTCTTTATTAGTCTTATATGATCGTCACCAACAGAGATACTGTCTGATCCTGTTGGGTTTGTAATGACTAAATCATCAACGTATGTTCCAGTTTCTAATGCCATAATTTATTCCTCAACTGCGTCCCATGATTGGGTATCTTCATTCCATACATAATTTTCACCATCGTCTGGATACGGAATCGGTGCTTCCCATGTGCAAGTTGGTTCGTCCAGCAACCAACTGTCATAGGGTTTTGGCTCGATAAATGCATCTCGATCTAGGTCATAGGTGTAACCCTTACCAGCGTAGTTTTTTCTAAGGGGGGTTCCGCCAAGAGAGTGTTGCCCTGCTCTAGTGTTATAAGAGGTTTGTTTCCAGTAGAAACCATCCTCTACTCCATGTCGTTCTAAGTAGGTAATACCATTTGCCTCTGACTCCACTTCATCCTCACCAGATAGTTTTTGATTACTAACAGCAGTTACGCTAACAACCACTCCATCTGAATTTATTTGCGCAAAGTAAGCCAATTGTGTTCTCCTTATTGGAATTTGTAGCGAACAACCACAATGCCTTTGCCGCCATTTTTAGGGGCGCAGTTACTACCAGAGAAATAACCGGAATGGCCTCCTCCTCCTCCACCACCAGTGTTAATTGTGCCGTCCGATCCACCACTACAAGAAGAGTTAAACCCGATACCACCACCCCCGGCACCCCCAGAGGCCATAGTACCATCATGAGAACCACCGCCACCGCCACCACCATAATTCTTGCTTGAGCCTTCTATAACGCTACTATAACCAGCCCCACCAGCCCCACCTGTTGTTCCAGAACCAGCACTGCCAACGGCACCACTACCAGCACCACCGCCAGCACCATCAGCAGCAATGCCACCGCCATACGCTGTCGCAGAGCCATCAATGGTTTTTGATGACGGCCCTCCAGTGCCAGTACCAGCCCCATTAGCATTTGATGTCGAATAAGTAAAACCAGACGAATCAGTACCAGCGGCACCAACCGTACCAAAGGCGTTAAAAGAGGGGGCTGGACCCCCTGCACCTACCACCATCGCGTAAGTTGAGGCTGTTACAGTCTCAGCAGTACGGACAACTACTTCACCACCACCACCACCCGCACCGCAGTTGGTATTAGTGGCTCCAGAACCGCCTCCCCCTACAATCAGACATTCAATTGAGTTACCGTCCCCCGGACTACCGATCTCACTGATTATGAAATCGCCATTATTGTTAAAAATGTGATACTTGTAGTCACCGTCAATAGTTCCGTTGCCTGAGTTATTGTCCCCTCCTGTGGCGACCATGAATGTCTCCTCGACACCAGCCGCACCAAGTAGAACTACTTTACTCGCGCCTAATGGAACCATACTATGGTGCCGCCATTGCTATTCCAGCAGCAAAACCGTACCAGTTAGTCCCCCCATTGAAAGTGGTGAAGGCCACAATATCAGTTCCTGATGAGGTAAGGGTTGGGGCTGTTCCTCCGGCCCACTGAACAGCATTACCACCACCGCCATGCGCCCCCGACAACCAAGTTATTGTAGCCAAGCCTCCATTGGTTATGATTAACGTCAGGGAATTAGAGTGTGATGTTAAAGCATTGGTAATCCCAAAGTTGAATGTATTTGCCGTCATCGTTACAGATTGCACATTGCCATCCTCAAGATCAGCATTTGTTCCTGACGTAATGGTTCCTATGGCGTTGACAGTTTCTGAATAATCCGTAAGTCTTGGCTTTGTAATCTGCTGGTCATCAGCGGCTATTGTTCCAGACATAGTGCCTCCAGCAAGGGGAAGTCTAGCGGTAATCTGTGTCTGGGCATTTGAGGCAAGCGTATTGATATATTGAAATTCTGCGCTTGTTACGGTTCCGTCAGCGATCTTAGTAGTGTCTATCGCAGCAGATGCGTTGATGTCAGTGTTGACTATCGTTAGGTCATCTATCTTAGCAGAGGTAACCGCATCATCTTTTAGCATTGCAGTAGTTACTGCATCATCAGCAGGGATGGTTGTTTGCGCTGGTTTGTTTCCTACATAACTCATATTATGACCATCCTAGTGATACTGCTTGTATTCTTGTTGTCTTGCTTACGCTTTGGTTCAATGTTTTAATTCTATATGCCATGTTGTATGGAGCGGTGATTGTGCTTGATATAGTTACATCATGCGATGTCGCTATGTTATGTGCGCCTGTGCTGCCCTCTGAGCCTAATGCTAACGCTGTCCAAGTGCTACCACCGTCAGCAGAAATCTCAGCGGTAAGGTCTGTGTCCAGAGTAGTTGATCCCGCGCCGTTGGTATAAGTTAGGACAATATCTCCTTTGGTTGGTGCGGCTTGGGCTGCTGTTGTAGCGGATACCAAGGTCATGTCGTTATAGACAGTTTCGTTTAATAAAACTTGTGACGATTGCGTTGCGCCAGCACCACCTGCCAATGTAGAAGCGTGAGCACCGGGGCCAGCCTGACCAGCACCGCCAGCAACGGACAAGGTTCCAGTATTGCTCAATGTACCAGCATATAGCATAACCAAAGCACCGCCACCACTTGAGCCAGAGGCATGGTTAACTGCTGTTGCACCCGCCTCTGATCGACTACCGTTACACTCTATCGTACCGGAGATAGTTAAATCTCCTTTTACCAGTAACCATATAATTCCTCCACCACCATAACCATCAGCAGCGTCTACATTGCAACTAGAACACAACGCGCCAGCGCACTGCCCAATCCCTGTCGGATTTCCTGCGCCACCTTCTACACAAGAATTGCCATGCCCAGTATCTTGCACACCATTACCACCTCTAAATCCATAATCAAGGGCATTTGTACCCTCAACAACAGCGGCTGAGTTTCCACCAGAACCACTCATGCCACCACCACCAGAACCTCCGCCAAAACAACCACCCTTACCGCCATTTGCATAATTACCACTAGTACTGGTTTGGGAAGCAGACCAAGAGCCTGATCCAGTACTTCCGCCACCCGTTCCATTTGCTACAGTTCCACCAATCACACCATCAGTAACTGAGTCTGCTGATGGTGGACCCCAATCACCGCCTGCGCCCCCATCTCTAGGTATAGAAAAGACAACTCCGTTGGAGGATAAATTACTTTGATTCGCTATTGCAGTGCGAATACCAGTTCCTGAACCATTAAACCCAGTACCATCATTAGTGAATGATGTTGATCCGCTTGCGGTTCTTAGCCCTATCTGTAATCCACTAGCGCCAACAGCGTTACTGTCGGAGCCGCCGGAAGCAGTTGGGTCTGCGGCAGCACCCTTTTTTGACATACTCAAGGTTCCCGCTATCTCACAGTCTCCGGCAACATAAATAAACATACCCCTGCATGGTTGAGAGACAGTCATTGTATGTCCAGCGGAAACGGTCAATGAACTATACTGTTTGACTACCATATCAGCATCATAAGAGCCATTTATATTTGTGGGGGTAAACGTAACATTTCCAGATGTGGTCAATGCGCCATCTGAACTATCTCCCCAATAATTTGCATTGTCTGTTATGCCAACACCGGAATAATAATTACTAGCATGTCTTATCTCATTTGTGGAAGTCCCAGTATTGACACCTGACGCATCTTGAAAATCATCAACTGTTTGATCGACTAGATTGTATTTTGCAAGCGACCCATTTGAGGCTACCTTGAATCCTAACAGGGCAATATCGTCTTCAAGCCCAGAGGTATCAACTGCACCACCTTCTAACTTAGCGCCTGTTACGGCAGCATCAGTAATGTCTGCTGTTCTTATAGTTGTTCTAGCCATTATTTAGGATACTTTGCTTTGATTTCTTGACGGGTAGCCTCCAGCGATATTACTGAGGCTGCTCTTTCTTCTACTACGTTTTCCCATAGGGCTACGATTAGGTCGTTTATTGATGGGTATTCTGCCTGTCGATTACGGGCGTATTCTTGTGTGTCGTGCGCTGCTTGTAATTCTGCTATTTTAGCCTGTATATCTGCTTTTGCTATTGGTGTAGTACCAGTAAGCCAAGTAATTTGGTCTAAATCTTCAGAATTAACTGAAACTTGAGCATTGGGGTCGATGGCTACAATCGCTTTTAGAATATCTGTCATGCCCCTATCTCCATAACTGTTAAACTAGATGCCGATCTTGGGTGACCATCATTATCAGTATCAGTATAACTTCTATTAATATATTGATACTGCACCATTTGAGATTTCATTTCTAGTTTATAAACTGTTGCGCTTGTAGTGCTAGGTGAATCTACAAAACTTATAGGAACAGTAATCAGTGTATGGTCTTGGGGGTTTCCTGCGCCTGTAAGTGTCGGGGTGCGACTACCCTCACCAGTTGGTGTGCAAATGGCTGTTGAATCTCTCACCAATCTAGTCCAAACATATGCTGTACCGCCATGCTGACCAACATTCAACATTCCTGTTACATAAATTTTACTTGTGGTTGCGCTAGGAGTAATAGTTAAAGTCAGATCAGTTATATCAACAAAACTAGTTGAGTTTGTAGAAAAAGTATCTTGTTTTTCTACAGTTAAAACTTGTAATATTTTTCCACCACCAGCCTCTGCCCAAGCATTATCGCCTCTCAGGAAGGTCGTTGCAGAGGCTGTACCAGTTGCAGATAACATGGCAATGTCTACCGCATCAACTGCAATCGTAAGGGCTGTAGCCCCTGTTACATCGCCTGTATGAGTGGCATTGGTTACTTTGGCTGTATTAGCAGCGATCTCGGTATTGATTGAGTTGGCTAATTTGTCAGCATCTATGGCATCATCCTTAACCATAGCAGTGGTAATGGAGTCATCAGGGGGTATAGTAGCCTCCCCTATGTCTAGGATTCCAATAACCTCCATCTTGTCGGCAGAGAGCAGTGCATCATCCAGCGTCAGAGTGACACCAGATATAGAGTAGTTGTTCTGCTGCTTTATCCCGTTTATCGTAATGATAAGAGATTGCTCACTTGGGGGTGTCCAAGTAAGTGTATGCGTAGCAGACGTTGAGCCTGTTACGTCAATCCTCCGTATCTCAGAGGATTTTAATTCAACTTGTCCTAAGTAACTCATGTGATTTCAAGTATACCTAAGACCGCCTCTGCGTCAGAGTTGACACTAGCGGTCATGTGAACGTCCCCAGTAGCCTCTAAGTCTATAGGCTTATCAAGCACTAGCGTAGAACCTGCGGGAACAGGAACTCCTTTAGCCACATGGTAATAGGTGTCTCCTGAGGTTGCTCTGGCCTTTATGTCCACATTAACTGAGGATGTCCCATCTATGTTACTTATGTAACAAGAGTGGATAATGGACGTTGTAGCACCCGGAGCGGTATACACAACACCCCCACCTGTAACTAATGCAGCCCCTTGATTCTTAAACGTGTTAGCCATTTCAGCCTCCTAATGCAATCGCCATCGCTATAGCCGTTCCTGCTGGATCACCTGCCGTACCCCAAGAGGCATCCGTTCCGTCATTGGTTAAAATCTTACCCGACTGACCAGACATATTAGGGACTATAGCCGTAGTAGATGTAGAAGGAAAACTGTTCTTTAGTACAGTCTTCAGCATCCTCAAATGGTCATCTCCTTCACCAACAGGGTCACCAACAACAGGATTAGTAGAGACTAATTGTGTTACCCATGTTGCGGATTCAACAGCCATTATGCACTCGCTGCGGTAAGTGTTACCGTCACAGTTAGGGTGTCACCTGATACCACAGATCGTGAAGAACCAAAGTCTACGACACCATACAATGTACCGGCAGTACCTGATTTCGTATTGCTAGACGTTATAAAAGCACCTGCTATAGTAGCAGTTCCGTTTATTGAGAACGTAGCCTTACTCGCGCTGTTGTCAATACTCCCTGCGGAAGCGGTACCTAGTGTCAAGGTCTGGCGTACAGACTCACTGTAATCTGCTACAACTGCCCAGCCTGAATGGGATGACATTGTATCAGCAGCAGCCTTCGTACCCGCTCCTGCAAGCCCTACGTACCATGCGGTGATCTGGGTTCCTGCATCAAGTACAATGCTTAATACATGGTTCAAACCTTCCGTAGTTACAAGGTTTTTGTTTATCTCGCGCCACTTTTCCTGACCGTCAGAACCGTAGCAAACGACATCCCATGTATTCTTTAGGCCGATAGTATAATCAGTATCGTGTTTCATTTTTAGACCTCCATCGGCCTTCATTGCTGGTTGTATATTCAATTAGGGTAATCCACCTTAGTCCATGTAGTTGATGGGTCTGATTCACTAGACCACGTTGTTGTCGGGTCACTCACAGAAGCCCATGATGTAGTAACATCGGATTCAGGATTCCATAAGAATGCTGATGATGACGTACCAGTTAGATTTATAGAGAATGCTATAGAATCTGCAAATGCTAAATTACCCGCGCCCGTGTAACCCTGATCTAAAGCATAAGTAATGCTCTCTACTAGATCATGTGCAGAAGTCTTTACAGCAGTGAGATTAGTAGCAAAAGATACGGATTCAGCAACGTCTAACCCTACTGTGCTTGTAAATCCCTCATTAGTTGCAAATGTTGCTGCACCAATAGCATCCAATACAGAAGAATCGGTGAATCCTGAATTCAGAGCAAAGGCTATACTTTCTCCTAACGTATGATCTGAAGAGGATGTGTAACCATCCGTTATAGCAAGAGTACAAGTATTTGCTTTAGCAGGTGTATCCCAGTCTATCCCTATGTTGCTCCATAAGATTGGAGCAGTGGCTTGCGCCCATGTAATCGGGGCTGTCAATAGTAGCCACCTGTATTCATCACTCTCAGAGCAGAACCTGAGTGACGGTCCTTATTATCCTGTTCCTGTAGATCGGCTACAGCCTGGCTAAAGCCCTGCATCCAAAGCGGAACACGCTCATCGTTCATTATAAATGGTTCTGCCTCTAACAATGCACCATAAAGGTATATATCTGGATTCTCTGTAAGCATAGTTTCAGTAGGGTTGCTTACCGAAAGAGCGGAAATCTTCTTATAAAACAACATCTCCATAGTCATCACAGAAGCAGGTATTGGGCCTAGTTGTAATTCATTAGCAATTATAGTATAGAATTGAGGAGTTCCTGAGTTACTACCTCCCCATAACCTATCATATATTTCAGGAGTTACGTACTGAAGAGCAGTTACTGGAGAAGTGTTTAGTTGGAAGTTACGCATCTGTATATACCCCGTAGGCAAAGCATAGTTTCTTTGCGAGGCTACAGTTGCAGCAGTATACTTTCCTTCCATCATACTTAAACGTAAAACTCGATTCATTCTTGCTTCAGACAAAGCAATAAATTCAGGTATTCTATCAGTCAGATCATCTCTGTCTAACCAGTTGGCTACAGCCGTTTGTAATTCTGAGTAAGTTCCTATTGCCATTTTCTATATTCCGGTGGCCTTGAGTGACCCTTCCAATCAGGTGGGGGTGGGGTTATATAAGAGAAATCATTGGGTTCTTTAAGAAAGCCATACCTTTTTCCATAGTGAGGCACAACATTACCAAGAGGAAACCTACCCCCGAATTTAAGTAATGGACACTCATCTGGAGTCCACACCTCTATACCCTTACCACGTGCAAACCCTAGTAGATACTCTACATTAGGACGTTCATCCATATACTCATCAGCATGGCCCCAACCACCCTGACCAATTAAATCAACCCCCCATAGGGCTATCTTTTCATACCCTTCATAAATAGCCAGTCCTAACATATACGCTATCGTTGAGTTGTAATAATCTCCGATAAGAGAAGACACCTCATCCAAAGGGTACTCAGTAGCATTAGGTATCTCATCATATGCTTCCTGCATATACAATGGAACGTCTAGATTTTTCAATCTATCCAAATAGTTAGGTTGATAAAAAGAAGGTATAGCCTCCTTTATACATTCTAATGGATGTATGTCAAACAGTCTGTCAAAGTAAGGAAATCTTCCATTGTCCCACGGTAACCCCCATGTTTCCCATGCGGGGTCTGTATAGGGAGCATCATCGTGAGTTGACGGAGAAAGCCCTACAATAGCGACTTGCTTCATCTAGTCATTTCAGTAATGTAGACCGATGCTGTACCTGCTCCAGTAATTGCCGCGCACTTATCTGAACCATTTACTCGGAACAAATATGGAGTGCCTGCTGCAATATATGTTGAAGTTGTTGCAGCAGTGGGCGATGCACCAAAAGCAACGAAACAGGCAGCAGTTGCAGTCACCATAATTGTCTGTATTTGGGGCGCAAATGCAGATGTTTGGGTGGCACCACTGGAAGTAGTCGCGCTTAATGTGTGGGTTGTGGCTTGAGGTCTAAAAATGTTACTTAGGTCAATCATATCTTTTACCTTATATGTTGGTCGGGGCTACTTTAAAATACTTGTAGTCAGGGTTATTTAAGTAAGCAGCAAGCAGTTTGCTGTCTTTTGCAATCTCACCATTGGAGTCTTTCATCCACTTCTCCCATATTGTAATTGGAATAGAAGCAGCATGATGCCACTCACCCCGTTTACCGAGAGATAGTTTGTCTCCAAATGCGTTGTATCTCGCCTTGTTGTCATCAAGTATGGGAGTAACATTCTGTACGGTCTTAAAGTTAAAGGTATTATCAGTTTGATCGAACTGCATTTCAGTGCTGCGTACACCATCATTATCAATAATAAATTTATCAGACATAACCTACATTCCCTACTTTTGGTGCGCCATCGGACGGGTCATTATCAATATACGCCTTCTTTAACCATCCGATAGCATCTGTCGGTTCTTTAGGCTTGTCAACCTTCGGATCAGTTTTCTTTTGTTTGCTTATTGTAACGTCAGATTTTTTCTTTTTCATAGTAAGTTGGGGGTGAGTTTCCCCACCCCCTTCCTTATTAACTCACAGATGCGAGAATACCACTGGCTTTCTCGTTCTTAGAAACGAGTCCGTATTCAGCAAGCAGCAACTGTTTCACAGAGTCACCCGTCTTTGCAAGATCGACTGTCTGGAAAGGACGGAGCCATGCAATGGCCCAGAAGTCCATATCCAAAAAGAAGATATTTGCAGCAACAGAACCCGGCCCATCAGCAGCCAAGTTTCGATCTGGAACAATCCTGAACGTACCAAAATCGGATACATAAACGTCGATAGCGGCTACAACCGAGGCAGGAGCCTCTTTGTTAGCAGCAGTACGAAGTTCAGATACCGACTGAGTTAGACCAGAAATAGTCTGCTTTACATTTGATGGCACAAGCATCATATCAGGACTGCCACCAGCATCATAGCATTTCTTGATAACTGCTTTGATGTTGACTTCTGAGGCAGCAGCAGTTGATGTGTTGTTTACCATCGCGGTTTGCCCAGTAGCACCAGCACTTGCACTACCACCGGAACCACCCGCAACATGACTGGTAGCCAACCATGCAGGAACACCTGCGGTTGCCCGTGCTTCAGTAGCATCGCCTTGGTTGCGTATGATATTCTGAGTGAGCATGGATTCCATGTCTCTCTTCATACGTTTGCCGTTTTTAGCCAACTGATAGGCTTGGTTTTTACCATGCCCGGCATAGTTCATCATCTGATCTGTACCGGAAGTTTGGTTTACATATTGACTTATCTGGCAGTAATTTCCTAATCGCGTAGGAAGTACCCTTGCGTCAGCACCGATATCGTTGTCGCCTTCAATCTTTCTGTTAGCGGAGCCAGCAGAGATTGTATCGACTTGCCATTCAAAGAATGTATTATCGGCAGTTTGCTTAGAGCAACCTGACATGAAGGGTGTATCCATTGGCGCGATATTGTAGATCACGTCAGATAATTCTTCGCGTATAGCCACAGCACCATAGGTGAGTGACGTATTTGCAGCAATAGCCATAGAATTATCTCCTATTTAGGATTTATACATATCTTCCAACAAAGTGGCTGCGTCATCAACGTGGCCTGTTTGTCGGAGACGCTTCATTTGCACATTACGTTTACTAGATGCAGTTTGTTTCTTGTTAGTACCTTTACCTGCACGTATCACTTTGGGCTTGTTCTTTATCTTTTTCGATTTAACATCGGCATTCTGAAGGTCATCATACTTCTTAGCCTTCATTAGAACTAAAAACTGTCGGTGGTCAATAACTTCATTCAGTTCGTTTTCCGTAAATCCTTGAGTCGATGCGTACGACCAAAGATCAGTGGCTAACTTACCTCTTGCTTCATTATCTGACCATTCGGGTAGAACTTGTACTAACTTCCTATGCTCCTCTTGAGCAGCCATAGCCCTAATCTTGGCAACTTCTTGATTACTTTGCTTTTCAGCATGAATCGCCTGTTGCTGGTAGGTTCTTATGCGCTCTTGTGCATTCTTAAGTTCTTGGCTTTTAGTAACCCATGCTATCGGATCTTCTTCTTTTAGAGTGTCCCAATCAACATCATTGAACTGCTCTAATCCGATCATAGACTGTTGAACAATTTGTCCAAGTGCATTAACGTATTGCTGACGCTCGTTTTGTGCTTGAGAAATTTCCGCAGACCATTGCTCTTGGAGTTGGGCCATGTTATTTCTTTCGCTTGCAAGTTCTTGCGTCTTACGAGTATAGTCTGATTGGCGTGAATAACCTTTCGTGAGTTCGTCGAGAGATACCTCCTGCTCCTCACCATTTACGGTGACAGCGTATAAAGGGTTCTCTTCAATCTCTTCCTCAGACTCTTCGGATTCAGTCTCATCGACTTCCTCCTCAGTTTCCTCTTCCAATGATTCGTCTTGAGTTTCCTCAGTGGACTCTTCTTCTTCGGTAGGTTGTGCTTCCTCGGTTTCTGGAGTTTCCTTTTCAGGTTCCAGCATCCTCAGTAGCGAGTTTTGCGCTTCAACTAAACTTCCTTCTTGCGCGTTTTCTGTTAGCGGGTTCGTTGGATTTTCCGCCATGATAAGTCTCCTTATATATGATATTCTTGTAACTTCTTCGCCATCTCTCCAGTTTCAATAATACTGGTTAGATGAAGGCGTATCCGTTGCAAGAGTCTTAAAGAAAGCCAGCATTGTTCTCTGGCTTCGTTATCAAGGACACCTGTATTAAACCAAGTATCCTTAATGTCCGATTCAAGCGTATCTAACGCTTCGTTAAATAATGGGTCGGAAAGAAGGCGGTTCGCTTTTTCTTCCCTTAGTTGATCTGTCATCCTATAGCAACTGGCCTATTCTGTTCAGCCTCAAGATTTAATTCCGCTGCTTTCAACTGGGAATCAATCTGCGTTTTGGTTGCTTCGTTCTGTACTTTCATCATCTTGACCTGAAGTTCTCCTTGCTTTATTTCAAGTTCTTTATGTTTTAACTGCATCTCCATTTCCGCAGCCTGTGCCTCTAAGTCCGGACCTTCCTCCTCCTCTTCTTCAGGGGGAGGAGTAATGAAGTCATCTACATTCTGGTAACCCATAGCCTTTATAAGAGAACTACCAAGATTGTATAGATTCTCAGGAGTAACTATAGGTAGTCCACCAGATAGAGCCTGAGATGCAAAATCTATTATTGCAGACAGGTGCATCATCTGTTGATCCTTATTACCGTTACCAAGCGCAACTGAAACAGTGCAGTCCATCTTGTCATGCCACATATCTGGCCTGACCGGAACCCACTCTTCTCTCAACATCACAACTCGTTTCTTGTCCTGATTTTTCAGTAGTAGTTCATATATCCGGCGCATTAAATCTTTAACGCCTGTCTCTGCAAAGTTCCTTGCAATCAGTTCAACTCTTGATTGAGCGTTTGTCAGTACAGCGTTAACAGCAGTAGCAGTAGTATGGGAAGTAAGAGCGGCATCATTTAGTCCTTGAGAATGTTTACTGACACCTGCTCTCGATTCTCTTATCTCATCTATGTACTCAAGCATCTGAAAAGAATAAGGTTCTAAAGGTGGTGTGGCAAGAGGTGTGACGGCATTGGGTGATTTAACCCTGACTACACCGCCCGGACGTTGCGTGAGCAAATCATCTAAGTTCGCTTGCCCTTCTAAAACTGCATACCGTCCAAAGTTCTGATTGTACATATTATCCAGAAGATTCCTCATTAGGACGCTTTTATATAACTGAAGCGTCATTACAAGGTCAGCGACCGAAAGCCCAAAGAACTTATGCGGTATCTTAATCGGTGTAATTGAAACAAAGGGTATTGTATCTATCTCTTCGTTAGCAAGAACATACCTACCTACAGTGCAAACTTTCCGAAGTTCAGCAAGACCATCCCCATCAAAATCTGTCCTTATAAAACTTTCATGTAACCAGTATTCCTGTAACGCTTCTTCCTGCGGTGAAACACCGATACCAATGCCAGCGTTAATCCCAGATTCGTCATACATGTATCGAGCAGACCTCTCTCCAAACCACGTACTCTGCGTACCACCATCGTCTTCTCCTGCACCTAAATCTTCAGGATCAAGGTCTTGGTCTGGATACATAAGCCTAAGATCAGATAGGGTCTTCCTTACTCGATGGCATATAAATCGTGCATTCTGTATATTCTTCGCTTCTCTGGAGATAAGAAATTCATCTGGTGGAACATTCTCTATTACAACCTTACCGTCAGTATTAGTTCTCTTTATAACAACATCATTTAATATTGCGGGTTCTCCATCCTCAACACCGTCAAAGGATGAATGCTCTATAACTTCTATGTGCGGATTACTGGTTAGTGCTTCCAGTTCCATCTCATTTAGATTGTGGTACTCTTCTCTTTCTGTGTCAGTATACTCATCCCAGAATACCTTTACTATCCCATTCTTCTGTAGAAGGGCATCAGTAAACCATGAGTATAGAATCTCCCAACCCGGATTATCTTTGGTGAACACATAGTTCACGTAATCCGTGGCTTGGGCAGCAGCCTCCACATCCTCCGGCCCATGAGGAGAAAATTTAACCATTTCATCGCCAGAGGCAAAGATACGCATAAGGGAAGGTTTGATCCACTCGATAGTATCCTGTACTGTCGAATCTACAAACTGGCTTCGTCCTTCCACTTCGTTGCCGAAAGGAAGAGAATAGTAGTATTCCATAGCCATCTCGCGTTGCTTGGAAATCTCATCCCCATAGCCTAGCGAGTCAGTTATCTCACTTTGTATCCTGCTGACTAATTCTTCTTCTGTTACTTTTTCAGACAATGCCATAATTCCTATAAGTTATATCTTTAGTCCATGTTGGGTCTTTACCAGACACAGCGAACCTTTGAGATTGGAAAGCATAACGACTAGAACTCATAAGGTCATCCCGTATAGGAATCACCTTTCCGTCTTTCCTGTGATACATCCTGAACTCTTCGAACCAATCATTCAACGTACTGAATACCTTAAACCTGCCATCTTCCATCGCTTGCAGCATAGCCATAATCCCTTCTTCTACAGAATTAGAGCCTTTCTTTTCACCCAGAGCAGGTGGGTTTGTAAAGTGTTCTAGTAACACATTACATCCCATTAACCTGTACTGGTCTGCCAAGCCCGGATTCCCCATACTATCCCTGCGATTGCCGTCATGCGGGTAGGCTACGGGAATAAAATTCGGCCTTGACATAATCTGTGTTGCGTGTATGGATGGTGCTGCCTTGGATGCACGATAGCAATCATATACATAGAAAGTATCGGTATCCCTATCTATAGCACACCATACAACGGCTGTTGGATGATCCCAGCCAAAGTCTATTGCTGCTATTCTAGGCCAATGATCCTCTATCGGAATAGGATCAGTCATCAGTTTCTCTTCCGGTACAGGAAAGATAAGTCCTGAACCGATTGAAGGTCTGCCGTACCTACGCATCTCCCTTTCATGTGGGGAATATGCAGATAGTATCTGCTCCATTACTACTTCAGAAAGATGCCCATCAGCCCCTTTCATTGACTTTATCTTCTCAGATGCGTCATCCCATGTCGCATTTACCAAAGCCTGACCGGGTTGTATCCGGTTTATAAAGGACGCGACAGTCTCCGTCATACCTGCTTCTGGAGTAAAGGTCATATAAACCATCCCCCTCCGATCCAGAGTTCTCGTTACGCTCTGAGAATAGATGTCCCTGCTTGGCTCCTCGTCTAGCCATACACAATCGACTGACCTGCCTTGCCATTTTTCGACACCCATCTCATATGCCTTAAAGAATAAAGATGAGTTCAACCCGGACACGTGTTTTATAAGTGCTACGCTTTTGGCGTTTGGGACACCCGGCTTACGTTCGGTTTTTATTATATATTTTTTCGGTATAGAACCGGAACCGAATGCCTCCGGGTCATCGGGAGAACCCAGTAATTCTGCTTGTACAATATCTCTGGTAGTCTCATTAGAGACTCCACCTGCCCAGCCAACAATAGGCTGTTTAAATCGCCTACCCTCCCACCACTCTGGGTACATACCAGTTAGGTGAAAGGACATTTCTGCGGCACCACAGTAGGACTTACCTATTCTGTTGGCAGCCATTAAAAGGCGTTGGTTAGAATCAGCCCCTGTAGCGTGAAACTTCCGTTGATACGGGTAAGGATCGTAGTAATCTATCTTACCAAATCGTTCCCTACTCCGTATTTCCCGCAGTATTTCAATCTTCCGTTCAGTGTTTGAGGAGATTTTGTAGTTCCTTTTCTAAGTCTGCGGTAGAAGTTTGCTCCATACTGGTAGTTTCTATCCTGTCTACAGGCTTCATACCAGCCCTGTCGAGAACATCCTTAACAGCAGACAGGCGTACAGACTCTGATTCAGCGGTAGTAACCAGTTGATTCAGCATACTTAGAGATATAGGAACCATATCCTGTACCATCTTGCGGGTCTTTTCCTCGATCTCGCCTGAGTACGTCTTCTTTAATTCGTACCCTTTTTGCTTGGCAGTTCTCTCGGAGTAACCCGCAATGATGGCTGATTTAGTTGCATTACCAGTTAGACAGTAATGCTCTATGAATCTTACCGCTTTCTCGCTCATTAGTTAGTACATCACCCGCTTCTTCATTCTACGGGGTTTGGCTACCTTGCCTCTTCCGCCAGCAATTCCACCGGGCTTATCTTTTGTTAAACCGCCGGGTTTTAGTGGCTTAAATGTTCCAGGCTGCCCACCTTTGCCGGG